>Ga0182030_10001475_pt1 | contig 48528 bp, 46 predicted proteins | sample 812S3MmetaG_FD_121299 | JGI IMG/M metagenome (GOLD analysis project Ga0182030, IMG submission 121299) | Permafrost microbial communities from Stordalen Mire, Sweden - 812S3M metaG (Illumina Assembly) | ecosystem: Environmental > Terrestrial > Soil > Wetlands > Permafrost | place: Sweden... | reverse complement strand
ATCTTGGAGTTTTGTATATACCAATAACTAGCGATATCGCTAGTGAGTACAATCTAAGTACTAGCCAAGGGGCTTGGATACCTCCAACAGCAGTCACTGGGCAAACGGCGGTTGTCTCGGGAGGACCGGCAGCGAATGCTGGCCTTCAACCAGGAGACATCATAACAGCGATTGATTCCCAGCAGCTTAATCAAAATACTAGCCTAACCTCAATAGTTGATAGAGATCAAGTGGGCCAAGTTGTTGACTTAACCGTTAAGCGGGGCACCAAGACAATCGATATAAAGGTTACTCTTGCTCAAGCACCATCAGACACTTCTACTAATGGCGGTGACTAAATAGCTGAACGTAATCATTTGTATCTTGAAGTTCATACCCAGCTCCTCTAGCAATGCTCTGAAGTGGGCGGTGTTGGGTTGATAAGGATTCAGTAATTATATAGCCTGGTTTTAGTGCCAAGCTAGAGACTTCCTTAAATAATCGAACATATAAGTCCAAACCATCTTTTCCACTAAAAATAGCAACCCTAGGCTCAAAGTCTGCTGACTGGTTAATCGGAAAATCGGTCGGTACATAAGGCAGGTTAGCGATCACTACTGAGTTAGCCTCTAGAATAGTTGGTAATGATTCTAATAGGTCGCTTTGAAGGAATTCTACATCGGCGTGTAATGATATTGAGTTTTTCTTAGCAATTTTTAGACATTCCGGATTAATATCTAGGGCAATAACATGAGATGCAGGAAATAAAAGTTTTGCAGTTATAGCTAGTGCGCCAGAGCCAGTACCGACGTCAATAATAACGAGTTTATTGTTTGGTGAGAGAGTCTTGAGCGCGTCAATAATTGCCTCTGATTCTGGCCTAGGGATAAGCACATGTTCATCAACATAGAACATATTATTATAGAAATATGCGTGGTTGGTAATGTAGGCAAGGGGATAATGACTAGCTCTTCGTATAATAAGTTTATTCAACTGATATATGTCAGATTCTTCTATCTCATCTGTTGGGTGTGCCAATAACCAGCTACGATCCTTGCTAATAACAGTCTCAGTAAGCACTAAGGTGTCGAGCCGAGCGGTTTTAATACCAGCATCAGCTAAGGTCCTAGTTGCAGATGCAATCCATTTATCAACTTGCATCGCGGAGCAGTTCGAATTCTGTTGCTAGGAGCTGTTCGATTAGATCGTCAATGTCACCATTTAGGGCAGCAGGTATATTACTTCGGCTATAACCAATACGGTGATCGGTTATTCTATCTTGAGGAAAATTATAAGTTCTGATCTTTTCTGATCGATCACCCGAACCAATTAACCCTTTACGTTTATCGCTTTGCTTTTTTTGCTCCTCTTCAATTTTTAGGGCGAGTAACCGGGATCTTAAAACTCCCATTGCTTTATCTTTATTCTTAATCTGTGACTTTTCATCTTGGCAAGTAACCACAATGCCACTTGGAAGGTGAGTGATTCGAACAGCAGAATCGGTGGTATTAACTGATTGACCGCCGTGCCCACTAGACCGGTAAACGTCGATCCGAAGATCACGAGGCTCAATTTCGACATCAGTTTCGTCAGCTTCAGGCAGAACTGCTACGGTGGCAGTAGAGGTATGAATACGTCCCTGAGATTCTGTGGTTGGTACGCGCTGAACACGATGTACGCCGCCTTCAAATTTAAGCTGCTTATAGATATCTGTTCCGTGTATTTCAAAAATTATTTCCTTAAAGCCACCAACCTCGTTAGGGTTCTCGCTAATTAGTTCGACTGAGTAGCTATGGCGCTCGGCCCAACGAACATACATACGGTAGAGATCGCCGGCAAACAGACTTGCTTCGTCGCCACCAGCAGCAGCTCTAATTTCAATTAGAACATCACGCTCATTGTTGGGATCGCCCGGCAACAGGGCGTTCTGTAACTCCTCTTGCAGCGCGCTCAGCTTTATCTCAAGTTGTTCGATCTCCACTCTTGCCAGCTCAGCTAACTCTTCATCATTACCGCTAAGCAAGGCCTTATCATCGTCCAAATGCTTGCTCAGATAATGAATTTCAGAGAATTGATCAAGTAATTTAGTGATCTCGTCTTTTCTCTTGGCAAGTTTTGGGTAGTCTTTTGAGGTATATATCGAAGAATCCTCAAACTTTTCTTCTAACTGAGTAAGTTCCTCTCGAAGTTCTTGTTCTTTTTTATCCATATCAGTTCAAATTATAAAGAAAACCACCTGAAATACGAATTCTTGGTGACATTAGTAGGCTAATTAGTTACTTGAGAGCGGCTTTTGCTTCGGACTTTTCGGTATTGGCAGCTTTTCGCTTAACCTCTTTGGTGGCAGATGCGGCACGTTTTTGACGAGCGGCCTCACCAGCTGCGGCACGAGCCTTAAACTTGTCGACACGGCCTTCTATGTCAAGAACGCGCTCTTCACCAGTAAAGAAAGGATGTGAGGCGCTAGTGATGTGGACTTTTATAAGCGGATATTCGTTTCCATCTTCCCACTTGGTAGTTTCTTCACTCTCAGCAGTTGAACGCGTAATAAAACGAAAACCATTATTCAGGTCTTCGAAGACGACTGGACGATAATTATTTGGGTGTAAGTCTAGTTTCATGATCAAGTGCCTAGTATACACATCTGTTAGCTGATGGTCAAGCCAGGTTTGCACAGAGTAGAGTAATCTGTTACAATTGAAGCATTATAAATTAAGCAAGTTGGGGTTAGTAGTCCTCTCTAAGGTTTAACCGTGCAGGTATCTTAGAGCTCCCAACTGTAAGAGGAAGGATTTACACTACATGGCGACAAATTCGAGCGTCGATATTAAACAATTATTAGAGTCTGGTGCCCATTTTGGACACAAGACCGAACGCTGGCATCCGAAGATGGCTCAGTATATACACTCTAAGCGCAGTGGTAGCCACATTATTGATCTAACTAAAACCGTTGAGTGTCTGAATATAGCGCTGGCTTTTCTTGACGATACAGCGGCGGCTGGTAAGCAAATCTTATTTGTGGGTACCAAGCGACAAGCCGAAGAAATCGTTAAGAAATTAGCTGAAGACACAAAGATGCCCTATGTCACTAATAGATGGCTTGGTGGGATGTTAACGAACTGGACAACCATTGGTGGTCGAGTTAAACACCTTCAAGATCTTGAAAACCGCATGGCATCTGGCGAGCTGGCTAATAAATACAGTAAGCTGGAAGTTCAACGCTATCAGGAAGAGATTGATCAGCTTAATGGACTCTACGGCGGAGTCAAAGAGCTAAATGCCCGACCAGGAGTTGTCGTAGTATTTGACATGACTCACGATGCCACAGCAATAGCTGAGGCTCGTAAGCTAGCCATACCAATTGTGGCTTTGGTTGATACGAACGCCGACCCAAGTCTTGTTACTTATCCGATCCCAAGTAATGATGATGCAATCAAAACTATCCAACTTATGGCCGACTACATGAAACAGGCGGTTGATTCGGGTAAAGCTAAAATAAAGGCGCCTAAAGTAGACAAGGAAGCCAAAAAATGAGCGTTACAATCGAAGAGATCAAGCGACTCAGAGAACTAACCGGTGTTGGCATGACTGACGCTAAGAAGGCTTTAGAGGCTAGTAATGGTGATTTTGATAAAGCACTGAGTGAAATGCGTAAAAAAGGACTTACCAAGGCTGAAAAGCGTGGAGAACGCGAAGCTCGAGCCGGGGTTATAGGCTCCTACAACCACGATAACCGTATTGGCGTACTTGTAGAAGTTAATTGTGAAACAGATTTTGTAGCCCGGAACGAGATATTCACTAACCTAGTGAAGGATTTGACACTACATATTGCCGCCAGTAACCCTGAGTTTGTTAGTGTCGACGATGTGCCGCCAGCTGTATCCAAGAAGATCCGCCAAGAATTTGAAGAAAAGACCAAGGCCGAAGGCAAGCCAGCTGCTATGGTTAGCAAAATTGTTGATGGACAGGTAAAAAAATATTTTGCGGAAAGGTGTCTTTTGGACCAACCATTTATTAAAAATCCTGATCAGAACGTTGGCGACTATGTTAAGGAACATAACGCTCGCCTTGGCGAGAATATCGTTGTCCGCCGCTTTAAACGTATGGCTCTCGGGGAAGTTCAGTAGTACACTAAAATAACTATATGGATACACAGAAGTTAGTCGAAGCAACCAAGCTTAAACTAAATACTGCACGCAGTCACTTTGGCGATGAGTTAAAAAAAATCCGCACCGGTCGGGCGAATGCCAGTATGCTTGATGGCGTTACCATTGAAGCTTACGGACAACAAATGCCGCTAAATCAGGCAGCAACTATTTCTGTACCTGAGCCACAACTTCTTCAGATTACGCCATTTGACCCCAGTAATTTACAAGCAATATCTGCAGCGATAAGAGATAATCAATCTCTGGGCTTAAACCCGATGGATGATGGCCGAGTAGTACGATTACCGATACCACCTCTAACCGAAGAACGCCGCCGAGAGATTGCTAAACAACTCGGAGAGAAGGTTGAGAACTGTATGATTTCCATGCGCCAGATTCGCCATGAGGCTTTTCGCCAACTCGAGCAACTAAAGAAAGATAAAAAGATTGGAAGCGACGAGGAACAACGTGGTGGAAAGCAGATTGATGAAATTATGGCTCAAATAAAAATTGAAATTGATCAACAAGCCAATGCCAAAGAGCAAGAAATCTTGAAGATTTAAGATTAAACACAAGCAGTTATTCAGCAGAATTGGTACAATAGGAAATAATATGAAAACTAATATAAGGGTCTGTTAAGTAATGTCACTAGGTCTGCTGATACTCGGGCTATTCCTCTTCGTGATGCTTGTTGTAGTCCACGAGTTTGGTCATTTCATTGCCGCTAGACGGAACGGTGTAGGCATTGAAGAATTTGGCATATTTTTTCCACCAAGATTATGGAGTAGGAAGACAAAAAAAGGCTGGATATTTAGTATTAACTTATTACCACTTGGTGGTTTTGTTCGCTTAAAAGGCGAGCACGATGCCGATAAACGAGCCGGTTCTTTTGGTGCTGCGACGCTTAAAGCCAAAATGAAAATTATGCTTGCCGGTGTTGGTATGAATTTGCTAACAGCCTTCGTATTGCTAACGATCTTGGCCTGGGTAGGATTACCGCAGCTGGTTAATAACCAATACAGTATAAAAAGTGATTCTCACGTCATGGAAAACGAGACACTAGTTGGTTCGGTTGAGAATAACTCACCAGCAGCTAACGCCGGTCTACGGCAGTCTGATGTTCTAGTTTCTCTAACCTCGAGTAGCGGTAAAACCACAAAAATAACATCTGCTGATGGCTTGCCGGCAGTTACTAAGTCTCTAGCTGGTCAACGCGTGCAAGTGCAATTTATTCATGACAAGCATCTTCAAATAAAAAGTGTAGTACTACGTACCAGCGCCGTTGTTACGGCGAGTGATAATACTTCAAACCCCAAAGGCTATCTTGGGATTAGTCCGTCTCAGTATAGTTTAGTGCGCTTTACCTGGTCAGCGCCAATTGTGGCTTTTGGCTTAATTGTACAGTTCACTGAGTTAACCTTCCATGGTCTTGGAACAGCCGTTGCTAGTTTATTCAGTGGCAACACATCTAAAGCTGCTGCTCAAGTTACTGGCCCTGTAGGCATATTTGAGATACTCAAAAGTGGTACGTTATTAGGCTATCAGTTTATTCTAATGATCATTGCAGTTATATCCCTCAGCTTGGCCATCATGAATGTCTTACCGATCCCAGCACTCGATGGCGGAAAATTATTTGTTACCTTAATTTCAAGAGCTATTAACAAGCAAATTAGCGAGAAAGCTGAGAATGTCATTTACGGGACAGGCTTTGCGATATTGATCGTGTTGATTATTCTAATTACTATCGTCGATGTCAAACGTACCTAAAGTTAATACTACCGACAAGAAGAAGACCCAAGGAGGGAGTCTAAGTAAACAGACCGATAGTGGTGTTACTTGGGGTCCGTGGTCAGCAGTCGGGGTCGTTATACTAGTGTTTCTATTCGCCCAGCTAGTGTCAGAGGAGATAGTCTTAATTTATCCGCATCTTCATGGTTGGACACAGACAATGGCTAATAATTGGTTACAGAATTCAGTGTATGCTCAATTTTTTTATGTTTTGTTGGCAGAGATTTTAACAGTAAGCCTCATTTTCCTATTTATCTACTGGCGTAAAGGTCAGCTGCGTTCAATTGGCTTAAAACGGCCGAAAGGTACTGACATTCTTTATGCGCTCACAGGACTTGTTATTTACTATCCGACATACATTGTCGCAGCCCTAACAGCAGCTTGGCTGCTTAGCGTTAATCTTAATCAAACTCAATCGATTGGTTTTAGTGGGACATATAGTGGCTGGCAACTGGTTATTGTCTTCGTGAGTTTAGTTGTCTTGCCCCCCATAGCAGAAGAAATTATGTTTAGAGGTTTTCTTTTTAGCGGTCTAAAAAAGAAATTGCCAATTATTTGGGCAGCTTTGTTTACTAGTCTACTATTTGCAGCACCACATCTTTTAGAAAGCGGTAGTGGGGGCATACTTTGGATTGCCGGTATTGATACCTTTATACTCTCAATGGTTCTATGTTGGCTGCGACAAAAAACCGATAGGCTGTATGCCGGTATGGGCCTACATGCCTTAAAAAACTTCATTGCTTTTGCTACCCTCTACTTGCTCCACACGCGATAGAGTACAATAGCAGTTGAAAGCTATAAATCAATAACGCGTGGGGAAGATTAAGACAGTGAGATTATCACAATTATTTACCAAGACCAGTAAGACAATACCAGCCGATGAGACGTCTAAAAACGCTAAGCTGCTAATTCAAGCAGGTTTTGTTCATAAAGAGATGGCTGGCGTATACGCTTACTTACCCTTGGGGTTGAGGGTCATTGAGAAAATTAAATCAATCATCCGAACAGAAATGAACGCGCTTGGTTCTCAGGAGATAATCATGACCAGCCTACAGCGACAAGAACTCTGGGAAAAGACCGGCCGCTGGGATGATTCGTCTGTAGATGTCTGGTTCAAAAGTCAGCTCAAAAATGGCACTCCTGTTGGTTTTGCGTGGAGCCACGAAGAGCAGATTACCGAGATGATGAAAGATTATGTCAGCAGCTACCGCGATTTACCAATAAGTGTTTATCAGTTTCAAACCAAACTACGTAATGAAGTAAGAGCAAAAAGTGGGATTATGCGTGGCCGTGAATTCGTTATGAAAGACCTCTATGGATATTCACGTAGCGCTAAGGAATTGCAGGATTTTTATGACTCAGTAACCGCCTCCTATCTTAAAATTTTCAAAGAAATCGGTATTGGTGATTCAACTTATCTAACATTTTCCTCTGGAGGAGCCTTTACCCAGTTTAGCCACGAATTTCAAACAGTGACCGATTCCGGAGAGGATACTATCTATGTCGATAGTGATAAAAAAATTGCTGTTAACCAAGAAGTACTAACCGACGAAGTTCTAAAACAACTAGGCCTAGAGAAAGATAAGCTTAAAGAAGTCAAAGCAGCTGAAGTTGGCAATATTTTTAATTTTGGAAGCGCTAAAGCCGAGCAATTAGGTGTTTATTTCACAGATGAGGACGGCAATGAAAAGCCACTATTTCTTAGCTCTTACGGTATAGGCGTGACGAGATTGATGGGTGTTGTAGTAGAACTGTTCTCAGATGAAAAAGGACTTGTCTGGCCCGACAGTATCGCACCAGCGCAAGTAATTATCGATCGAGTTGGCGATGCGCCCAAAACCGTCAAAGCTGCTGACACGCTATATGATAAATTACTCGAGGCAGGGGTAGAGGTCCTTTATGACGATAGAGATGTTCGCCCAGGTGAGAAATTTGCTGACGCCGATTTAATGGGTATACCACTTAGAATAGTTGTTAGTGATAAGACGGTTGAAGCAGGACATTTCGAAGTTAAAAAACGTACATCTACAGATGTAGTTATGCAGTCCCTGGACGATATGTTAAAAAATTTAGCTGTTACAGACTAAAGTTGCTATAATGATCGGACTACGGAGCACAGGCATGGTTTGCCTTAGAAAGAAAGGAACCTAATAATTATGAATAAGCTATTTAGATTAACGCAGTCTGGTATAGACGAGCTCAAGCAAGAAGTTGCTATTTTAACAGGGCAGAGAACTGCTATTACGCAACGCATTAAGACTGCTCGCGAGTTCGGTGATCTAGCGGAAAATGCTGAATATAGCTCTGCGCGTCAGGAACAAGAGAAGAATGAAGGCCGCATCACTGAAATTCAGCATATCTTGCATAACGTAGAAGTAATTAAAACTCCTCGTAATCCAGGAGCTGTCCAGCTTGGCTCAACCGTGAAACTTAAGGGCATAGGCTCTAAGACTAAAGAGTTCCAAGTTGTTGGAACAGTCGAAGCCGATCCACTCAACGGTAAGATATCTGATGAATCGCCGATTGGCCTAGCGCTTGTCGGTAAAAGAGTAGGCGACCAAGTAGAAATAAAGACCCCTGCTGAGACCTCAAGCTATAAGATTACTGAAATAGCCTAGCGGCAGCTGACTAAGTCAGCTACAATAATGGGTTAGATGGCAACGTTAAAAGAATTACGTGATGAAAGACTACGAAAACTAGATGAGCTGAAAAAGCTTGGCGTAAATCCCTATCCTGCACATGTTAATCGTAGCCACGCTTTAGCTGAGATAATCAGCAAGTTTGAAGAGTTAAATGGTCAGCCAGCAACAGTCGCAGGTCGAATAATAAATATCCGTAAATTTGGTAGCATTGCTTTTGTAGTTATTAAAGATGCAAGTGGTCAATTACAACTTTTTTTAAGTGCCGATAAAGTTCAAGAACTAGTAGCCAGCGATAGCCAGCTTGGTTTTGCTCAATTGTCTTTACTCGATCCCGGAGATTTTATTGAAGCTTATGGGCAAGTTGTAAAAACCAAGACTAACGAGATTTCTGTAGATGTTGATAAGATGAGACTACTGACTAAAAGCTTACGACCTCTTCCGACTAAACAAGACGGTTTCACCAACAAAGAGGAAAGATTTAGGCGTCGCTATGTAGACCTGAATGTTAACAGGGAAGTCTATGATCGCTTTATTAGGAGGAGTAAATTTTGGCAAAGCAGCCGAGATTTTCTAAATAAAAATGGCTTTATTGAGATAAATACTCCGGTTCTCGAACATACAACAGGAGGAGCAGATGCTAATCCGTTCGTTACGCATATGGATGCCCTCGATCAGGATTTTTATCTGCGCATTAGCCACGAACTACCGCTTAAAAGGCTACTCGGTGGTGGCTATGAAAAAGTCTTTGATATTGGTCCTCGTTTCCGTAACGAAAATTATTCTGACGAACATTTACCTGAGCACGTGGCGATGGAATGGTACTGGGCTTACGCCGATTGGCGAGATGGCATTAAATTCATGACAGATATGTATAGACACGTTATCAAAGAGACCTTCGGAACACTAAAATTCAAACTTGGCGCATTTGACATAGATCTTGAGAAAGAATGGGAAGAGTGGGACTACGCAGAAGTTATCACTAAGCACTATAATATTAATGTTTACGACTGTAGCTTAGATCAGGTAAAGCAAGCTCTTACTGATCACAAAATAGAGGTGGAGAAAACTGATAATAAGGCGCGGGGCATTGATAAATTATGGAAAAATATTCGTAAGGATATAGCTGGTCCGATCTGGCTTATCAACACCCCGAAGTTTATTAGTCCTCTGTCAAAAGTAAATAATGATAACCCAGAGTCTACTCAGCGCTTTCAGCCAATAATTGCCGGCAGTGAGCTCGGCAACGGTTTTAGTGAGTTAAATGATCCCATAGAGCAGTTGAGCCGATTCGTTGGACAACAACAACTGCGTGATAGCGGCGACGAAGAAGCCATGATGCTTGATATAGATTTTGTTGAAATGTTGGAATACGGTATTCCACCAGCCTGTGGCTGGGGTTATAGTGAGCGTGTTTTTTGGGTGTTTGAAGGAGTTAGTGCGAGAGAAGGTGTCCCTTTTCCTCAACTTCGACAAGAGATAGACGAAATCACAAGAGCCATCTACCCGGACATTAAGATATAATTTAATTTTTCCTACTTCTAAATTAAGTAAGTTGAAAAAATTCAACTTACAGCCTAAACACATCTTGACATTGACCCCTAATAAACCTAAAATATTAACATTAGTAGTATAGATATAAAAATATACTTTTAATAAAAATTCAAAAAAGAAAGACAAAAATAATGCATCGGGCTTGGTCAAAAAGACCATATCTTTTCAATGTGAGAGTGCTCTCTCGGCACAAACTCCTTATGATAAAGGTTGGTCTTTCTTCGGCTGTATTAGCTACTGCCTTTACGCCGTTAACAGTAAGTTATTAGATATCTTTATACGACCCAAGTGTAGCGGGAAGCTTATGCTAGACTATAATAAGCACATAGGCAGAGGGACGAGGCGTTGGCAATGGCGAATATAATATTTGATTTTGACGGAACGATAGCCGATAGTTTTGAAGTTATTGTCTCAATTATAAAAAAGTTAACTCACGTAAGAGGGAATTTTGACGAGGCCTCGATTTATGAGCTAAGGCAACAGCCGATTAAGTTAATTATGAAAAGATTAAAGGTGCGCTCCTGGCAGCTACCGATGCTTCTAGTGCGTGGACGTTTTATGATGCGTCACAGAATTGATGAAATAAAATTAATTGGCGGTATGGCTAAAACCATTGAAGAACTACACGCCGAGGGTCATAATCTGTTTATTGTTAGTTCCAACAGCTCACATAACGTTGTTGAATTCTTAAAGGGGCATCACCTAAGTGATACCTTCGTTGATATCGAGGGCGGCGTCAGTCTATTTGATAAAGAAAAAGCCCTATCGAAGCTTATAAAGAAAAATAGTCTTAATTCCCGGGAAACTTGGTATGTTGGCGACGAGCTACGTGATATTGATGCAGCGACTGCTATTGAACTGCGCAGTATTGCCGTCACTTGGGGTTTTACAGATAAAGAAACCCTAACCGAGCATCAGCCAACGGGCGTTGCTGAAAAACCAACAGATATTATGACTATCTTAAATGATTCCAGTATAATACGCTGACATGGCAAATTATCGACAGCGTTCACAACCCTATAGTCCTGGCCAAGAGGCATCATTTAGTCTTTCAAGATCAAAAATAGAGTTATTTATGCAGTGCCAAAGATGTTTCTGGCTAGATACGAGACTGAAAATTACTCGACCTTCTAGTCCACCATTTAATATCAACAAGACTATCGATGAATTATTTAAAAAAGAGTTTGACGAGCACCGTGTCGCTGGTACAGCCCACCCTATAATGCTAGCTAATAAAGTTAAAGCAGTTCCGTATCAACATGAAGATTTAAATAAGTGGCGTTACAATTTTACGGGGGTAAGAACTCTCCATGAAGGCACAAATCTCGAAATATTTGGAGCTATTGATGATGTTTGGGAAGGCGAAGACGGCGAGTTGATTGTCGTTGACTATAAAGCGACTTCCAAAAACAAGGAAGTTGATATTGATAGCGCCTGGCAAATTAGTTACAAGCGGCAACTAGAGGTTTACCAGTGGTTATTAAGGCAAAACGGTTTTGTGGTCAGCAATACGGGCTACTTCGTTTACACAAATGCTAGATTGGATGTTGATGGTTTTGGTGACAAATTGGAATTTACCACCAAGTTAATCCCTTATGAGGGAGACGATAATTGGATTGAACCAACACTTCTGAAAATGAAAAAAGTAATGGATAACGATAAAATGCCAGCTGTCGGTAGCGCCGCTATGGGAGGCGAGTGTGAATTCTGTGTTTATGCCAAAAGACGGACCGAACTAACGCTAAACGCTCTCAAACCAACAGCAAAAGCTGGTAAAGCTACGGTATAATAAGGCTATGCTAGATATTCAGTTTATCCGAGACAATCCTCAGCTAGTTGTAGAGAAGTCCAAACAAAAAGGTTATAACGCCCCCGTTGATGAACTATTAAAGGTTGACACATTACGCCGAGAGTTACAGACAAAAGTCGAAGCTTTGCGCCAAAAACGCAATGAAGTTGCCGCCGCAGCCAAAGGTCAGGCTCCAACAGCTGAAAACGTTACGCTCGGCAAGACATACAAGCAAGATTTAGCAGCTAATGAGCAAGAGCTAAGAACCTTAGATGAAAAATTTCGGGGAATGTTACAAGAAGTACCAAATATGCCGCTTGATGATGTGCCGCTCGGTAACAGTGAAGCCGATAATAAAGTCACAAAAAAAATAGGTGAACCGATTAATTATGATTTTAAGCCCAAAAACCACTGGGAATTAGAGATTGCCGATCATCTAATTGATAAAACTCGAGCCGCCAAAGTGGCCGGCAGTAGATTTGTCTATCTAAAAGGCGATTTGGTTCATTTACAGTTCGCTATAATCCAATGGACACTCGACCAGCTTAGCGATGAACATTTTATTGAGAAAATAATTGAAGACAACCAGCTAGATTTAGTTGCTAAACCATTTATAGCGGTCTTGCCACCGGCTTTAGTGAATACTAAGGCCTACGCAGCCACTACTCGGTTGAATGCTGAGGAGATAACTTACAAATTAGCTGATGATGAACTTTGGCTAAACGCTTCGGCTGAACATAGTCTATGTAATATGTATATGGACGAGATAATACCAGAGGTAGAGTTACCGATTAGGTATATCGGCTACGCTACCTCATTTCGTCGAGAAGCCGGTACGTACGGTAAAGATACTGAAGGTACAATTCGGATGCACCAGTTTGATAAGTTAGAAATGGAGGTTTTTAGTACGCCCGAAACTGGACTTGATGAGCATAAACTATTGATTGCGGTTGAAGAGCATTTAGTTGCCGGTTTGGGCCTGCCATATCAGTATTTACAAAAATGTACGGCCGACATTGGCAAGCCTAACGCCAGGGGTATAGATATTGAAGTTTGGTTTCCCGGACAGGGCCAGTACCGGGAAACCCACACTGCTGACTATATGACTGACTACCAAGCCCGGTCACTTAAGACGCGGCTTCGTCGAGCCAATAATGATACTGAGTTTGTTCATACTAATGACGCCACGGCTTTTGCCTTCCCGCGAATTTTAGCCGCCATTATCGAAAACTACCAGACCCAGGATGGACATATTATTATTCCTGAAATACTCAGGCCATATATGGCCGGTAAAACAGAAATTTAAAGAGGAGACATTATATGATAGAACGTCTAGAAATTGCTTGCCTACATACATCTGCTGATAAAGATATTGAAAAGTATGCACGTAAGAAAATAGGCGGGTTAGATCATTTTGTCTCGAGAAGCATTCGTGAGAGCTTGCACGCAGAGGTTAAACTAAAGGACGCTAACACCAAGGATAAAAAACACTCAGTTTGTGAAGTAATCCTACATTTACCTCACGAAACCCTAACCTCATCAGAGTCAGCTATTAATATGTATGCGGCCATTGATATCGTTGAAACCAAGTTAAAGTATCAACTTAGGAAATACAAAGATTTACATACCAATCCAAAGTTTCATAGACGACTGATTGCACGTTTTCGCAAAAAATGAAGCTTTAAACAGTTCAAATTTCGCTTCAAAGCATGTACAATGGTATCTAATAAAGTCAAGACTCAAAGGGAGTTTATAGGCCAGTGGCAAAAATCAATTTTAAGAAGCTTTTAGGTGACCCTCAAGCCAAAACCATAAAACGTCTGCGCAAGCGCGTTAAGGACGTGAATGCTCTGGCGACAAAATATCAGGAAATGAGTGACGCTGAGCTGAAAGAGCAGACCAAAGTCTTAAAAGGAAGATTAGCTAAAGAATCTGTTGATCAGATATTGCCGGATGCTTTTGCAGTCGTTCGTGAGACGGCTACTAGAACGCTAGGCCAAAGACATTTTGATGTCCAGTTAATTGGAGGTATGGTGCTCCACGAAGGTAATGTTGCCGAGATGAAAACTGGTGAAGGTAAGACGCTTGTTGCAACACTACCGGTGTATTTAAACGGCTTGACTGGAAAAGGTGTTCACGTTGTTACTGTTAATGAATATTTAGCCCAACGTGATGGCGGCTGGATGGGAGATATTTATACTTTCCTAGGCTTAAGTGTCGGCGTAATTATTGCCGAGCAATCATTTATCTATGACCCGGAATTTCTAAATACTAAGCATGATGATAAACGTTTCCATCACCTAAAACCGTGTACCAGGCAAGAAGCCTACGCAGCTGATATAACCTATGGTACGAACAACGAGTTTGGGTTTGATTATTTAAGAGACAACATGGTCCGGGAAATCGATCAATTACGTCAGCGAAAGCTACATTATGCGATTGTCGATGAAGTTGACTCGATTTTAATTGATGAGGCTCGTACGCCACTGATTATATCGGCACCATCAGTAAATACCGGTAATGCCTATGCCCAATTTGCTAAAATTATCCGCCAGCTGGTCGCTGCCGATTATGAGACCGATGAAAAACGCAAAACTGTCATCCTAACAGACCCGGGCGTTGAGAAAATAGAGAAAATGCTAGATGTTGATAATCTATATGACACGTCGAATATTAGAAATATTTATCATCTCGAGCAAGCTCTTAAAGCTCAAACTCTTTTTAAGCGCGATAAAGATTATGTGGTTACAAAAGACGGTGAAATTGTAATTGTCGATGAATTTACTGGTCGTTTGCTGGCCGGACGAAGATATAATGAAGGCTTACACCAGGCCATCGAAGCCAAAGAAGGTGTCGAAGTGCAGCAAGAATCAATGACGCTAGCAACCATTACTTTCCAGAACTACTTCCGACTTTATGAAAAATTAGGCGGTATGACAGGAACTGCTCTAACTGAAGCTGAAGAGTTCCATCAAATTTACAAGCTGGATGTAGTCGACATACCGTCTAATCGTCAGATAGTCAGGCTAGACCGTCCAGATCGAATCTATAAGACCGAGGCAGGTAAGTTCCGCGCCATTATTCAAGAAGTCAAAATGCTTCACACTAAAGGTCAGCCAGTACTAATTGGTACGGTTTCAATTGAAAAAAACGAAGTACTAAGTGGCTTATTAAATAAAGCTAGCATTCCGCATCAAGTGTTGAACGCCAAAAACAATGAACGTGAGGCCAAAATAGTTGCTGAAGCTGGTAATAAAGGGGCTGTTACGCTGGCCACTAACATCGCCGGGCGAGGTACTGATATCGTGCTAGGAGAGGGTATTACAGATTTAGGTGGTCTGTTTGTGCTGGGTAGTGAACGTCACGAATCACGCAGAATCGATAATCAGCTTCGTGGGCGCTCGGGGCGACAAGGTGATCCAGGAGTTACCCAGTTCTTCGTAAGTACCGAAGACGATCTTATGCGTATTTTCGGCGGCGAGAGAATTGCTGGACTTATGGAGAGGTTGAAAGTTGACGATGATACACCAATAGAAAACCGTCTAATATCTAAAAGCCTAGAAGGTGCTCAAAAGAAAGTTGAAGGTTTCCACTTTGATCAGAGAAAGAATGTTGTCCAGTATGACAATGTCATGAATCGTCATCGTAAAGCAACTTATATAATGCGCCGTGAGATCCTGGAAGCGATAGATGTCAGCAAGCGCATACAAATTTTTATTGAAGAGGAAGTTGCCGCTTTGGCAGCCTCATCTTTAGTCTTTGAGGGTGACTTTGAGGATATCTTGAAAGAAATATTCCCATTTGACGATAAAACCATCGACCGTTTACTCGACACCAGCGCTGATAAGTTTAAGGATGTACTCTTAACTGAGGCAAAAGAATTATACGCATCTAGAGAGCTGGCTTTTACGCCTGAGGTTATGAGAAAAGTCGAACGCGACGTCTATTTACAGATTCTAGATAACCTTTGGATGCAACATCTTGAGAATATGGATCATTTACGTAATGGCATACATTGGATGAGTGTCGGACAGAGAGATCCATTAGTAGAGTACCGTAGACAGGGACAGGTGATCTTTGAAGAGATGCAATCTGTACTTCGCCATGACATCGTTCGGGTCATATTACACGCAGAACCTTCTGAGGTGACAGATCTGGACCGACCAATTGAAACGGAGTTAACTATTGCCGCTAGGCAATCGATAAGTAACGCCTCTCAAATTGTTGATAATCAAGATGAATTTGAAGAGTCAGACTTTAAACCATCGACTGCTCCGGCTGGTACTGTAGCCGTTCCTGGTGCGGTGGCTACTAATTCAAATGAGGCTAAAAAGAGAGATGCTAGTCGTAAAAAAGCTCATAAAGCTGAAAGACAACGTAAAGCAAAAGCTCGTAAACGTAAATAATATGGTGGAGAAAGCAGCAAAAAAGCCTAGATGAAGCATACCGTTAAAGAGATAGTTCTGCCTAACGGCGTCAAAGGACTACTCATCCACGTTCCAGAAGCCAGTGTTATGACTTTTGATCTGAATTTTCGAGCTGGAGACTACTTAGTTGACCCAGAAAAATGGGAAGCTCCACATCTTATGGAGCATATCCTCCTGGGGGCTAATAAGCTTATACCTAAGGCCCGTGATTTTTATGCAGAGTTTGAGAAAAATGGCGCTTATAACAACGCCTCTATTAATATCTATGACGTAACTTACGAAGCTGAATGTGCTGATTTTGAGTGGGAGAGAATTCTAGGTTTAATGTTGGTTGCAATTACCAAACCCTTATTCCTTGAAGAAGAATTTAAAGCAGAGTTTGGTAATGTTCGCGAAGAGCTGAATGCCCGTGCTAATAACCATTTTAGGCATTTAAGCTTGGCGCTTAGGGAGTATTACGGTCTTGAAGCCAGAACCGATAAGGAAAGACTTAAATTGATGCGCAACGTTGAGCTGGAGGATGTTAAGGCACACTATCGAAAGACACACACCTCTAGTAATCTTCGTTTTATTATAGGCGGTAATCTTACACCTACCCGGCTAGAGATTATTGAGAGGAGCTTTAAAGACATCGATCTACCTCAGGGGAAAGGTCGCCGGGTTTTACCTAACGAACAACCCCATACGATGGCAGAGCCACTTTATATAAGGAATCTTAGTATTGATAATATTTATTTCTTTATAGATACTTTTATGCGTCGAAGGATGAATAACGACGAGACCGACGCCCTTGATTTACTAAACATTATGTTAACCGAAACATTTTATTCAAAAATTCTTGGAACCGCTCGGGAGCGAGGGTTAGCTTATCACGTTGACTCTGGTCACACTCCTCTTAAAGAGGCAACAAATTGGTGGTTTGGCGCCCAGGTTATGTCGGCTAACGCCCCAGCATTATTCGATATAGTAGTCGAGGAACTAGGTAAAGTATTTAACGGCAAGTTATCCTCTAAAGATATAGAGGCCGCCAAAGCCTATGCTCTTGGTAGGTTTCAAAGAAGTGCTCAAACAGTTGGTGGGGTAACGAGTGGTTACGCTGATCAGTATTTCTTTGATGATGTCATAGAGGACTACTTCCAGCTCCCACAGCGAATCAAAGCAGTTACCAAAAAAGCTATGGTTGAGGTTGCTAAGTCTATGTTCGATGAGGGCGTCTGGGGCTTTGGGGTACTTGGAAATTGTGGCATAGATTTCGTACGGGAACTTCAAGAGCGCATACAACCGCTTTGGGAAAATGATATTACAAAAACCAGAGTAAAATAGTATTTAAGATGGACGATATTACTAAAAGAGCCCACGACCTTCAACAAAAGGTTGCTACATCACTGCAGAGACTGAATCTGGATGATTTAATACGAGAAAAGAATAAGCTTGACGAGGCAGTTTCTCAATCAGATTTTTGGAAGGACAATATCCGAGCCCAGGAAAAACTTAAACAACAGGCCAAGTTGGCTAAACAAATTGAACCCTGGCAAAAGCTGCAAGCAAGTCTCAAAGATATTATTGAACTTAGTAATTTGCACGATAAAACTATCTTAGATGATCTCGAAAAACAGATTAAAGAAGCTAACTCGCTGTACGGTATTCTAAAAGAAGACCTAAAACTAAATGGTCCATACGATGATCATGAAGCCATAGTGAGTATATATTCAGGAGCTGGTGGTACTGACGCACAAGACTGGACACAAATGTTATTCAGAATGTATGTTAAGTGGTCTGAGAGGAATGGTTTTAGAGTTAAAACCATTGACGAAGCTCCCGGTGAGGAAGCCGGTCTTAAAAGCGTAATTTTTGAAGTCAGCGGTTCGTTTGCATATGGTAAGTTAAAAGGTGAGCACGGGGTCCATCGCTTGGTTCGGCTTAGCCCATTCAATTCTGCTAGTTCAAGGGAAACTAGCTTCGCTAAGGTTGATGTATTACCAAAAATTGATAGCCCAGAGGAACTAGATATCGACGATAAAGATCTTCGAGTAGACGTCTATCGCAGCGGTGGGCATGGTGGTCAAAGTGTTAACACAACTGATTCAGCAGTGCGAATTACCCATACTCCGACGGGTATAGTAGTAGCAATTCAGAATGAACGTTCACAGTTGCAAAATAGGGAAACGGCAATGACAATTCTTCGTTCACGTTTAGTGCAGCTGCAGATAGATCAACATCTCGAAAAAATATCTGAATTAAAAGGTCCCAATCAATCAGCAGAGTGGGGAAACCAGATTCGTAGCTATGTACTCCATCCCTATAAACAAGTCAAAGATCTGCGAACCAAACATGAATCAAATGATCCTGACGGCGTGTTAGATGGTCAGCTGAATGATTTTATAAACGCCTATCTAGATCTCCACTCCCAATACAATTAGTAGTACTATTTGGTATAATAAAGCTAATGATTCTGTTAGATCGGGTGACAAAAACATACAAAGGCAGTAGTGCCCCAGCACTAGATCGTATAAATCTACACATTGAACCAAAGGAGTTTGTAATTGTGGTTGGTCAAAGTGGTGCCGGTAAAACAACTCTCCTAAGACTATTGACCAGAGAAGAAAGACAAACGAGCGGTAAGATTATTGTTGGTGGGATTGACTACGATAAGCTAAAAGACCGCGAAATTCCACTACTTAGGCGTAAAATCGGTGTAGTTTTTCAGGATTTTAGATTATTACCGAACCGGACTGTTTATGAAAATGTGGCTTTTGCACTGGAAATAGTAGGAATGGCTAAAAAAGAAATCCAACGGACAGTACCGAGAGTTCTTGAAATTGTTAATTTGAAGGGCAGAGAGAAGAGTATGCCCGTGGAGCTTTCTGGTGGTGAACGACAAAGAGTCGCAATTGCTAGAGCTATTGCTCGGCAACCGAAAATATTAATAGCCGATGAACCAACAGGTAACCTTGACCCAAAACATGCTTGGGACGTTATAAAAGTATTAGAAAAGATCAATCGCTACGGGACTACGGTGCTACTGACTACGCATAATCAGGAAATTGTTAACAGATTAAAAAGACGAGTCGTAACCCTTAAAGACGGTAAAGTTGCTAGTGACCGCGCCAATGGAGAATACAAATCATGAGTCATGAATTACTATCTCTCTCCAGGATTATTAAAACAGGGTTTGTGAATTTATTTAGAAACATTTCTCTTTCGGCGGCGGCAATCGCAGTTATGATGATCACCCTAACAATAATTTTGTTTTCAGTTCTTGCAAATGCAACTTTTCAAAATACAATTGCTCAAATAAATAATGAAATTAGTATCTCGGTTTGGCTAAACGATTCAGTAACCTCTCAACAAGTTAGTAATGAAATGTCTCTGATACGAAAACTGCCAAACGTTAAGAGTGTCAGCTATATATCGAAGACTCAGGCTCTAGCTATATATAAATCAGAACAACCAAATAATGCCCAGCTTCAACAAGAGGTAACCGAAACCAATAATCCTCTACCAGCCAGCATTGAGATTAAACCAGTAGATAGTACTAAGATCCAAACTATCGAAAATTTCCTTAATCAACCAAAGACCGTGGCTCTCGAGGATCCTCAATACGGTAATTCCTATGGTGGCGATCAGAAGGTAGCTATTGATAAAATAGCTCACGCTACTAGCATTCTACGAGAAGCCGGCCTAATTGCCATAGTTGTATTTGCGGCTGTCTCCGTGCTAATCATATTCAATACCATACGAATGGCAATCTTCAATCGCAGGGAAGAAATACGTACTATGAGATTACTCGGTGCAAGAACATGGTATATCAGGGGGCCATTCGTAGTAGAGAGCATGTGTTATGGCATTTTTGCAGCCATAATTGCATCTTTCCTAGTGGACGCTGTGTTCGTTGGTTCTTCTTCCGCTCTAGAGGCGAGTAGCTTAGGGCTCCTCGATATAAATTACTCCCATACATATTTCGTTCATCACTTTTGGATACTTTTGACATTAGAGCTAGCAATAGGTATCATCATAGGAGCTGTTTCTTCAGTGATTGCCACGCGAAAATACCTAACATTCAAAACAGCTAGATAAAAACAACGAAATCCGTAAATAATTTACATCAAATCTAACTAAATGTGGATAACTACTAGCGAGGGTGTGGTATGATTATATTACAATCTAAAAAAACAAAAATGAATAGACAAAAAGCTTCCGTCAGGATTGGTTCAGTTATAAAATTGGTACGCAGTTATCCAGTAGTCATTTTTCTATGTCTCGCTCTGTCAGCGGTCTTAATTTTGGCGCCTATTGTTCACGCAGAAACGGCCCAACAAATAGAAAATCAAATCAACGGTCTAGACCAACAAAATTCTTCTGATCAATCAAGTATTAATAGCCTTAAAGATACGGCCGCGAGCTATCAACAAACCATCGATAATCTTCAAGCACAGATTAGTGCAGTTGAAGCGGCTATAGCAGCTAATGAAGCTCAACAAGCAACGTTACAAGCTCAAATTACACAGGATCAGACTCAAATAGTTCAACAGAAACAAGTACTTGGTAGTGACTTAGGAGCCATTTATGTTAATGGTCAAATGACAACGCTGGAAGAGCTAGCTAGTAGTAATAATATTAGTGATTTCGTAAACGCTGAAACCTATCGTAATGCCGTGCAAAATAAGATTCAAAATACCCTAAATACGATAAATGCCCTAGAAGCTCAACAGAAAGCCCACGAAACACAAATTGCTGAACTTCTTAGTACTCAACAAACCCAACAGAGCCAGTTGGCAGGTTCTGAGCAACAACAGACAAGCCTACTCTCCTATAATCAGTCTCAACAGGCACAGTATAACCAACAAATCTCTGCCTCTAATTCTAATATTACTCAGTTACGCGCGGAGCTGATTGCTCTTAACAGTTCATCGGGCTCAACGCTTATCAGCGGAGCAACTTGTGGAGGTGGCTACCCACAATCAACTCCTAGTGGAACTGATCCTTACGGTCCTAATTGGGGCTGTGACGAGCCACAAGATAATACTACCGACAACTGGGGTATGGATAACCGCGAATGTGTCAGTTATACCGCTTTTATGGTTCATGAAGAGTACCTCGGAGGCGAAGTGGCCCATGATATGCCGACCTGGGGTCGCGACAGTGAAGGCAATGCTTATCAATGGATTACCGATGCTGAAAGCGCAGGTATCCCTGTTAATTTCACTCCACAGCCGGGCGATATTGCTATCCGCAATATAGACCCAAATATTCCAGGTGATGTTGGTCACGCGATGTATGTTGTATCAGTGCAAAGTCCGACTAGTATCACAGTAGAAGAATACAATGAAAATTATAATGGTACCTTTGACGAGCGTAGTGGAGTCAACCCTGAGGATTACGGCAGTCAAGGCGCACAGTTATACTTTATTCACTTTCAAGAGTGGCAGTAGCGTCTAAGTATAAGGAATATAGATCTTTTCTTTGTTATACTAAGAAGTAATGAAGGTTCAAAAGGCTAAAAGACATGCTCTTAGTAAGTGGTTGAAAGGCCCTAAACTGGTTATCGTAGTGGCTTCGTTAGTGGCTATTGTTGCAATATTCATATTAGGGGTCAATGTCGGTAACGGTAATATTGATATTCACTTTGGTAATAGTCAGAACTCACAATTGCCAGACCAACTTAACTATTCTTCTGTTAATCAGGTTTATCAAGCACTTAAGAGTCAGTATGATGGCAAGATAACAACTACACAGCTGCTAGACGGGTTAAAGACTGGCCTAGCTAATTCTCTCAACGATCCTTATACCGAGTATTTTAACCCTGCGCAGGCTAAAGCCTTCAACAGTGAACTCCAGGGTTCTTTTAGCGGCATTGGAGCCGAATTAGGCGAGAATTCTAGTAATGAGATTGAAGTTATAGCGCCCCTGGCGGGTACGCCCGCTGCCAAAGCCGGCCTGCAGCCACAAGATATAATTGTTTCGGTTAATGGGGTTAATACTACGAGTATGTCGATTGATCAAGCAGTTGACGATATCAGGGGACCGCAGGGGACTAAAGTTACACTGCAAATTGTACGCGGACAAACTCCGATGACCCTGACGATTACCCGCGAAACTATCACAATACCAAGTGTTAACTCAAAAATACTGCCTGGTAACATTGGCTATATGCAAATTACCCAATTTACTGATGACACTTCTACACTAGCCCAACAAGCAGCACAGAAATTTAAACTAGCTGGAGTTAAGGGGATTATTTTAGATTTACGTGATAACCCTGGCGGTGAAGTAGATGCAGCGGTGAATGTCTCTAGTTTATGGCTCGAGGCTGACCAGACTATTATGGTCGAGAAGACCGGGAATACAGTTGTCCAAACCTACACCGCAACGGGGAATGATCCATTACAGGGAATACCAACAGTAGTTTTGGTTAATAGTGGGAGTGCTAGTGCCTCCGAGATAACTGCCAGCGCCATCCATGATAATCACGATGGTTACATAATTGGTACTCAAAGCTACGGTAAAGGTGTCGTCCAACAGATAGATAATTTAAGTAGTGGCGCTGAACTTAAAGTTACGATTGCACATTGGTATCGACCCGACGGCAAGAGTATTAACCATATAGGTATTACCCCTGATAAAGTCGTGACCATAACCCAGGCCCAGATTAAAGCCGGTCAAGATCCGCAGGAAGATGCAGCAATAACTTACCTACAAAGTCAGTAATTTCGCATTTAAGTCTTGCAAAACATATGCAAAATAAGGTAGTATCAACAAGAAGTAAAGAGGTGAGAGGTGGCCAAGGCTATTACTAAATATATTTTCGTAACAGGTGGCGTTCTTTCCGGATTAGGAAAGGGCATAACAGCCGCCTCGATTGGTAACCTACTCAAAGCCCGCGGTTTAACAGTAAACATTCAAAAATGCGATCCATATCTAAACGTTGATGCTGGGACTCTTAATCCCAGGGAACACGGTGAATGTTTTGTCACTAAAGATGGGGCTGAGACAGACTTAGATTTAGGTCATTATGAGCGTTTCTTAGACGAAGAGTTAACTCAGAAGAGCTCACTAATGGCTGGTAAGGTACTTCTCAAAGTAATCAACGACGAGCGGGCAGGAAAATATGAAGGTGACTCTATCCAGATTATTCCTCACTTAACTAGCTCAATAGAGGCATATATCAGAAAAGCTGGAGAAGGCTTTGACGTAAATATTGTTGAGATCGGTGGAACAGTAGGCGATTATGAGAGCCTGAGTTTCATAGAGGCAATTCGAGAATTTGGGATCAAGGCTGGCGAGGATAACTGTCTGTATGTACACCTTGTTTATTTACCGTATCTGGGGGCTAGCCATGAGACTAAAACTAAGCCTGCTCAGAATTCAGTCCGCGAACTACGCGGTCTAGGGCTGACACCAAATATACTGGTTGCGCGCAGTGAAGAGCCCGCAAATGAGGGTGTAAAGAAGAAATTAAGTCTGTTCTGTGGTGTCCCAGAAGAGGCAATTGCACTATTGCCGAATGCCTCTAGTATCTATCAAGTTCCGCTAACTTTAGAAGATAGTGGTGTCATAAACGTTATATGTAATGAGCTAAAGCTGAAAGTCAGTAAACCTAATCTCAATGCTTGGCGCGAAGTCGTCAAACAAGCTATGTCTAAGCATACTAAAACCGTGAAAATTGGTTTAGTAGCTAAATATTTGGATAATACTGACACTTATATGTCAGTTTTCGAAGCACTTAAAGCAGCCGCTTGGAAGAATGATTGCAATATTGAGATACATTGGATAGATGCCCACAAGTTTGACGCTCCAGAGACTAACATATCTCAGGCACTGGCTGGCTTTGACGGGATTGTCGTCCCGGGAGGCTTCGGAGTAAGAGGATTAGAAGGTAAGATTAAAGCTGCTCAATATGCTCTAGCCAATAAGATACCTTATCTTGGATTATGCCTAGGATTACAGATGGGAGTAATTGCCGCAGCCCGTAACGCTGGCGTAAAAGGCGCCAATACATTTGAACTTAATCCAGATGCTACAGAACTTGTTATAAATACTATGGTTGACCAAAAAGGTAAAGAGAACACTGGTGGTACAATGCGACTAGGTGATTATGAATGTGAGCTTTTAAAAGATAGTAAATCAGCGAAACTCTACGGTACGACTAAAATTACCGAACGTCACCGTCACCGAGGAGAGTGTAATCCTTTATATGTAGATAAATACGAGTCTTGGGGCCTTAGAGTTGCTGGCAAGAACCCTAATAATCACTTAGTTGAAGTAATCGAGGGGATTGATCACCCGTTCTTTATAGCTAGCCAATTTCACCCCGAATTCAAATCGCGCCCAAGTCGAGCTCACCCGTTATTCGACGGTTTTATTGCAAGTTTATTGTAATAATTTCAGTTTTAATATAGTTTTTAATCGACGATAACTTCAGTTCGAAAAACACTTTTACCAGTAAAGCGGCGAATTTTCTTTGAGTTGTAGCTGACTATGCCATCTTTTTCGGCATGGATAGTGAAGTTTCGGCTCATAGTTGTGCCGCGTCCTGGACGCTTTGTCATGCCAACTTGTCGAACAATCACTTGACCAGTTTTGACATTCTGACCACCCCATATCTTGATACCTAGACGCTGACCAGGGCTATCGTGGACGTTCTTGGCTGTTCCGCCGGCTTTTACATGACTCATGCTATTACTTCCTTGTTATTACGAGCAGTTCTCGAGCGACAATTTGTTGCTCTCGAAAGTAGACAAGCTCACTATTACTAAGATACTTAAAACTCATCCGATTATAGCCCAACTCCTCGACAGAGTCAATAAGGGGTAAATGCTTAAAATCACCTCTCGAACTATGATAGGCCGGTATTGCTATGCATAGGCGTGTACCGCTAGGTACTTGTCTGGCTATATTCTGTAGGGATTTCTTAATAATAAGGTTGGTTGTTGCAACGTTATGAGCTATTTCGGCATCTGATGGTTGACTGGTGAACGCCTGTCCGAGATAAGCTTCAGATGCGATAAATTGGGGGACTCGCCCCCAAACAAACGAAGTCGCATCACCAACCTCTAAGTTAGTACCTTCAAGGTTGTCGATCGAGAACATAGATCGCAGCCATTTTAAATTATCTGAAGAATAATCAATCATCCGTTGGTCTAAGTCTGATCCGTCAACCTTATAGCCCATTAACAGGCTTTCTTGGAGAATTACACCAGTACCGCAAAAAGGGTCAAGGATTAATTCATCAAATTTTGGTCTTGGGATTTTTTGTCCTTCTGGAATATCGCAAATCGACTGCAACTGGGCTCTTGGCAGTTCGCCAGTTGCCAGATTTATTATTATTTGGGCAAGTTTTGGTGGTAGCATACCAACTCGACTATCACGTTTCGGTCGATCTCTATCCCTCAAACTGTAAGCGTTAATATTTTGCTCTCTTACAGTTTGAGCGACAATAGTCTGCCCGCTATCTACTACAAAAACTAATTCCCAGCCGTTTGGTCCAGTAAGTTTGTTATAAATTACTTGGGCGCTACTTAGAGCAAGTTCTTTATTTGGTACGATGCGGACAGATTTTCCGGTCGTTATAATTGCTTTTTTTAGCGATAAAGCTGTGCGTGTTATGCGCCGAGTGTCTATTTTTAAACCATATATGCTTAGACCGATATTCATCTTACCTCCTGCCATATCTTTCGCATGACCAGGAGATACCTCAATTAAAAACTTTTCAATATCTTCCCATTTAGTAGTTTCAAGGGTGGTAAGTACTTTGCAGAACTTTATAGAACCTCCTAGTCGATCAAAGGCTAGTAGGCAGGGATCAATATCAATAAGAGCGGCAATATCACCAACAGGAGTAATTGTGGCGCTACCATACAGTGACTCGAGCTCGGCCATTCCCAGAGCCGGTTGTCTCCCTAAAATACATAAACTTTGCATATGATAGTAGTATATAGGACTTCCCGAACGATTTTTCGGTTATAATGAATAGTAATGGCTAAGTCGAGTTATCTTCGCGAACACTGGAAACTGATAATAAATATTATAACTATTGTAGCTCTAGTTATATTGGTGGTATTTCTAAGAAGTGAAATAGTTGGTACTTTCGAGAATCTGAGAAAAGTCGATAGTTGGGCGCTTTTATTATTGATACCAATTGAGATGTGGAATTACGACGCTCAAGCACGTCTTTATAAGAGTCTTTTTCAAGCTTTAGGCAATGAAGTTAGCTACCGTGGCATGTATCAAATCGCACTGGAGCTAAATTTTATTAATAGTGTTTTCCCGAGCGCTGGTATCTCGGGAGTTTCATATTTTGGTGTTCGACTACGATCGGAGACCGATAAAATAACCGGCGGCAAAGCTTCTCTGGTGCAGATGCTAAAATTGATGATTGTACTGGTATCTTTTGAAGGTCTACTGATTCTTGGGTTGATTTTCTTAGCACTAGGAGGGCACGTCAATAATCTGACAATACTGGTTGCTAGCTCGGTATCAACACTACTTGTTATTGGAACATTTGCTTTTATATATGTCCTTGGGAGTAAAACGAGAATTAATACAACATTTGCTTTCATCACAAAAATACTCAATTGGATTATTCACCTATTTCGGCCCGGTAAAGCCGACGCTATTCATATCGAAAGAGTAAGAAGGGTTGTTGATGAGCTACACAATAACTATCAGCTGATACATGCGAACTATAAGCTTCTTAAAAAGCCATTTATATTTGCAACTATGGCTAATCTAAGTGAAGTTTTAGCAATCTATGCCGTGTATATCGCTTTCGGTCATTGGATAAATATAGGCGCAGTGATTTTAGCCTATGCTGTCGCAAATTTTGCTGGATTTGTATCAGTTTTACCGGGTGGCATTGGTGTTTACGAAGCTCTTATGACCGCTGTTTTGGCTATCTCTGGTGTACCGGCAAGCCTGAGCATTCCTGTAGTAATCATGTATAGGGTTCTAAATACGCTTATTCAAGTACCCCCCGGATATTATTTCTATCATAAGACTCTACGCAGTCAGCCTAAAGAAGCCGATAATGCCGCCGCTTGAATTTAGTGTTAGTGAATTTGTTAGTCTTACAAATCAAACTCTGGAGTATGCTTATCCGTATATTGTAATTGTTGGTGAAATTGCTAATTTCCGGATTAGTAAAAATCGTTGGGTATATTTTGATCTGAAAGATGACCAGGCAATTCTCCGTTGTTTTGGTTCGGTTCATTCTTTACCCGGACCGCTAGGGGATGGTTTATTAGTTAAAGTCAGTGGTAGCCCGAGACTTCATTCACTTTACGGTTTTAGCTTTAACTTTCACCTGATAACGCCAAAAGGTGAGGGCGCAATTAAAAAAACCGCCAGTTTATTAGAAGCAAAGTTAGAAAAAGAAGGATTATTTAATCAAGATAGGAAAAGACAACTGCCATTTCCTCCAAAAAATATTGGTTTGATAACGTCCTCAGAATCAGCCGGTTATAGCGACTTCATTAAGATTATTAACTCTCGTTGGAGTGGTCTTAGTATTGAGTTGGCTAATGTTCAGGTTCAAGGTGAAGCTGCTATAGAACAATTAACCCGCGCTATAGGAGTCTTTAATCAACAAGCTAAGCCACCGGAAGTGATTGTCATTGTCCGGGGAGGTGGCAGTCTTGAAGATTTACAGGTCTTTAGTTCCGAACAAGTCACACGAGCCGTTGTGGGCAGTCGTATCCCAACACTTGTTGCTATTGGGCACGAGAGAGATATTAGTTTAGCAGAAAAAGCGGCTGATTTGAGGGCTAGTACTCCGAGTAATGCTGCAGAACTTTTAGTACCCGATAAAAGACAGGTTTTACACGCATTAAAACTTGTCAATAAACAGATTACGAGTCTACTTGATAGTCGATTACGCGAGACAGAAGACAGCCTTAACAGGCAGCAGAAGATAGTTACTACCGATCTAAATATGATTTTTCAACAGCAATTCGAACGTTTTTCTCAGCAGAGAAAGCTCGTACAATTACTGGACCCTAACACTATTTTAAAGAGAGGTTATGCGATTTTATATAAAGGGACGAAGATCGTTAAAACTATTAATGATGTCAGTTTAGGCGATTCTGCTAGTATAAGATTACTCGATGGTAGCGCTCAGGTGACTGTCAATGGCAAAAAAATGTTCGAACAAAAGGAGAATTAATGGTAAATAATACTAAATCATATCAAGATTTGAGCGATAAGTTAGACGGCGTCATAGCTATGCTTGAAAGTCCCTCGACGACGATAGATGAAGCTATCAATCTATATAAAGAAGCCGACCTGTTAATACAAAAATTGAAGAATTATTTGGATAATGCTAAAAATGAGATTAAGGTTTTAACTAAGCGATCAACAGACAAGGAGACGTAATGTCTTGGCTGATATTGGCAGTATGTTTGGTCATTATAGCTTTCTCGTCTGTTTTATTATTTGGAGCACCGTACTTACCAACTCTAAAAAAACAACAAAAAGAAGCTCTTGATTTACTAGCACTAAAACCCGGTCAACTGCTTATCGAGCTTGGTAGCGGAGATGGTCGTATCTTAAAAGAAGCGGCTAGAAGGGGAATCAGGGCAACTGGATATGAGATTAATCCGTTTTTGGTCATCTACAGTAAAATTAGCTGTTGGCCAGAGCGTAAATTAGTCCAAACGCACTGGCGTAATTTTTGGCACGTGTCAATTAAGCCAGCGGATGGGATATATACCTTCTTACTAGAGCGCTATATGTCAAAACTTGCTGAAAAAATTATTTCCGAGATTGATAAACCACTTAATCTAGTCAGTTTTTCTTTCGAATTACCTGGGCGAAAGCCTGTCAATAAACAATCCGGACTAAATCTATATCACTTTGGAAAACCCAATAAAAAAATCTAATGAACTCTTTACTAACAGGTACAAATCAGTTAACATGAGCATTATGAAGCATGATCAGCGTGGTGCCATAAGTCTTTTATCGATCTTTTCGACACTAATAACCTTATTATTTATTGTGGTTGTTTGCATAGCGGTTGTTTTGTATAAAGATGAGCATAAATATAAGAATAATAGCGATCAGCTAGTTGCCGCTGCTGTTGAAGCAGCTAAAGCTCAACAGCAATCCGCGGACCAAACCGCATTTGCTACTGAGTCCCTGCAACCTCTTCAGCCTTTTATCGGACCAGAGGCATATGGAACGGTCACACTTTATTACCCAAAAACCTATAGCGCCTATATAGTCGTCGGTAACAATAGTTCTATGCCAGTTAATGGCTATTTTCAACCCGGGTACGTGCCTGATACTTCTAACCAAGCTAATATTTTTGCACTACGTTTAGAGGTTAATTCTGAAACCTATGATCAGGTACTGGCTCAGTTTACTAATCTTGCCCAACGAGGTTCAATAACCATTTCCCCATATTCTTTGCCAAAAGTTCCTAGTGTTATCGGCGTAAAGATTACAGGAGCTATCTCGCAAAATGTAAAAAACGGTATCATGATAGTCTTGCCGCTTAGAACCACAACCTTGCAGGTCTGGACTGAGGCAACTCAATATGATAGTAGTTTTAATACTTTGATTTTGCCCAATCTTTCTTTTTCGCCGTAGGACACATGCTATAATTTGAAGGTAACAAGGTGAGGGTAAATCTTTGAAAACGTCGGTACCTAATTATCAGGTTTCGTCTGACTATCAGGCGCTTTTAAACGGCGTTGCCGAAGAGTTAAAGCTACCTTTAATGTATATCGCTCGTCGAACAGAACTAGCTTTAATGGCACAAGATGTCTCGGTTGAATCTTTACGTTCTATCCAAACCACCGCAACCTCAGCTTTGGAATTAGTTGATAGCTATTTACTTGGCTTACAGATAGCTGAAAACCAACAGATACTAGAGCTAGAGCCCGTTTCAACCAGCTCCACTCTTTATGATGTTGCTCAAAGTTTGAAGGACGTCGCCCGACGTTATGATGTTAGCCTAAGGCTTGATGTTGGCGGTAACCATATGCCAGTTATGGCAAATAAACCAGCGCTGGTTAGCGCACTGCTTAGTTTAAGTACTGCCTATATTGAGACCCAGACTCCAGTAGTTGAAAATGACCAAAAGAGAATTCTAACTTTGGCTACGCATCAGGTTAGAGGGGGCGTAGTAGCTGGTATTTATAGCGACTCTGAAGTTATTTCACTTAAACAACTCCGTAGAGCCTTTGAACTACATAACAACCGTGCTAGACAGCCCTTCAACCAACTATCTTCGAGTAGTGCTGCCGGCTTATTTATTGCCAGCAAATTACTTCAAGCTATGTCTGCAGAGCTCAAAACAATTAGACACCATAGGCAGAATGGATTGGCCGCTATACTTCAACCAAGCCGACAATTACAATTTATTTAACAAAGTTTTTTGATGGCACGTATATTACTAATTGAACCTAATCGTATCCTTGCTCAAATCTATAGAGACGCTCTTAAACAGGGGGGTTATGACGTCAGTGTTGCTCACGACGCCCAAAATGCTATAACATCATCTGATAAACTTCGACCAGATCTGATAGTCCTAGAGATACAGTTGATTAAACATAACGGCGTAGAGTTTCTTTACGAGCTCCGTTCCTATCCAGAGTGGCAGGATATACCAGTTATAGTTAATAGTATTGTCCCGCCAGGTGAATTTACTCACAACGAAGTCCTTTATAAGGAGATTGGTATTAATAATTATCTTTATAAGCCGCAAACATCACTGACTGAGCTCTTAAGAACAATAGACAATGTTCTTACGGTCTCGCCGTCTTTAAGTCTATGAAAAAACTAAAAACCAAAGCAATAATTCTCAACCGAACAGACTTCGGTGAAGCTGATCGCATTTTGACTTTTTTAACACCAGATTACGGTAAGCTTCGAGTTATTGCTAAGGGTGTGCGGAAGATAAAATCCAAGATGGCTGGCGGGATTGAGTTATTTAGCATCAGTGATATCGGCTTTATAAGAGGTAGAGGCGAGCTCAGTACGCTTATTAGTACAAGACTCATTAGACACTATGAAGCAATCGTAAAGGACTTGGACCGCACCATGACTGCCTACGAATTTATTAAACAGATAGATAGATTAACTGAAGATGAAGTTGATAAGGAATATTTTCTTCTCCTAGAACAGTCTTTTGGTGCCCTAAACGATAGCGGTATCAATCTAAGCTTAGTTAAGTCTTGGTTTGCTATGCAGATTCTTCGGATGGGTGGACGAACCCCAAATTTATCTAGTGATACGCTTGGTAATAAGCTGAATGTCGAGAGCGATTATGATTTCGATTTTGGTTCGATGGCCTTTATGCAAATCGATGATGGAAAATTTAGTGCCAAACATATTAAGTTTTTAAGACTCGGTTTCGAGGGTAAATCACCAGAAAAACTGCAGAATATTGAGGGCATCAATGAACTGATCGTAGATATTGATCCGTTGGCTCAAACTATGCTTAAAACTTATATTCAGATATAATTATGATCAAATGAGTAACACAAAACTAGATGAAATTGTCAGTTTATGCAAACGTCGTGGTTTTATCTATCAAGGGAGCGAAATTTACGGCGGCCTAGCTGGTACCTGGGATTATGGTCCTTTGGGGGCACAATTAAAACGTAATCTTATCAATGAGTGGCTAGACTATTTTGTTGATACCAGAGACGATATGTATCTTATTGACTCCTCAATAATCATGAACGCTAAGGTTTGGCAGGCAAGTGGACACGTTGATACTTTTTCGGATCCATTAGTTGAGTGTAGTAACTGCCATAATCGCTTCCGAGCTGATAAAATTGATACTTCAAAATGCCCAAGCTGTGGCAAGGAAAACACTTTCGGCGAACCCCGGCAGTTTAATCTGATGTTTAGGACAAATGTCGGACCGCTAGAGGACGAAAATTCGCTGACCTATCTAAGGCCTGAACTGGCTCAAGGTATGTTCGTAGATTATAAGAATATTATTGATACATTTTATCCGGATTTACCCTTTGGAATTGCTCAAGTTGGCCGGGCATTCAGAAATGAAATAGCTCCCCGCGATTTTATTTTCCGATCCAGGGAACTTGAAATCATGGAATTTGAATACTTTACCAGGGAATCTGATTGGGAAAAGCATTTTGAAGAGTGGCGCGCTAGCGTACATGGCTGGTTTGAAAAAATTGGGCTTGATAAAGACCGTATTAAAGAAATTGAAGTTGAGGAAGCTGATCGGGCTCATTACAGTAAGAGAACTATAGACTTTTATTACGACTTTCCGACTCTCGGTTTTGATGAGATAGGTGGTTTGGCTTATAGAACAGACTTTGATCTAAAGAATCATCAGGATAAATCAAGTAGAACCCTAGAGTATCGTCCAAAAGACGGCTCCAAGCCGTTTATACCGCATGTTATTGAGCCAACTTTCGGTGTTGATCGCTATTTCCTGGCCATATTATCGAATTCCTACAAGATTGACGAAGTAAATGGTGAGACCAGAAACTATCTACAACTGCCTAAGCACTTGGCGCCAGTTAAAGTTGCGGTTTTCCCATTACTTAAGAATAAGCCAGAATTAACAGATAAAGCTAAGGAAATATATCAGCTACTAAGGCAGGAATTTGGCCAGGTAACCTGGGATGATAATGGCAATATCGGGAAGCGCTATCGCAGGCAGGATGAAATTGGTACACCATACTGCGTAACGATTGATTTTGAGACACTAGAAGATAAATGCGTTACTCTGCGTGAGCGAGATACCACCAAACAACAACGCATACCAATTGAACAAATAATTGATTCAATAAAGACGTCTCTATAAAATACGATTCTAGGGGATTTAACAGGGTTACGACTATCTTAGTACCCCTGATCTATTAAGTCGTGTTATTATAGGGTTATGACAGAAACCAGACCACCTCGAGTCTACGCCTTTATCGACAGCCAGAACCTAAACATCAGTGTGCAAAAATTTGGTTGGAAAATAGATTGGCGTAAGTTCCGTCAATTTCTTGCTGATCAGTACGGTGTTACAAAAGCCTTCATGTTCATTGGCTATATGCCAGAGAATGAAAATTTATACGAACAGATGCACGAAGCGGGCTATATGGTTGTCTTAAAGCCAACTTTTGATATTTCTAGGCCCAGGCAAGAAGTTGATCCTGATATTGCCCCTGAAGATAAAAAACCTGTAAAAGGGAATATAGATGCTGATTTAGTACTTTGGGCAATGAAGGAAATGAGTAATTATGATAAGGCAATTATAGTTTCTGGAGATGGTGATTTCTATTCTCTAGTCGAGTATCTGGAGGCCAAGGGTCGATTATTACATATTCTGGCACCTAGTGGCCACTATTCACAGTTATACAACCGCTATGAGAGCTATATTGTTAAATTAGACAGCTTCAGGAGAGATTTAGCTTATAGAAGCTTCCGGAAAAAGGTTAAAAACTAGCTTTTGATACAGGGAGCCGTTAAGTGATACAATACTGCGCATATGAAAAAATCTGATCTTAAACTGGTAGTCATTGGTGGTGGAACGGGTAGTTTTACGTTGCTCCAGACATTTAAGCGTAGCTTTGATTCGATAACCGCTCTTGTGAACATGGTAGATGATGGCGGATCAAGTGGTATGCTTCGTGACGAACTGGGAGTATTACCTCCGGGCGATATAAGGCAGTGCCTAGTCGCTTTGAGTGCAGCCCCTGAGCTGAGAGACTTATTTAACTATCGTTTTGATAGCGGTAACCTAAAGGGTCATACACTGGGGAATATATTTTTGAGTGCTCTAGAGAAAACAACCGGTAACTTCACTGATGCTGTTAAAAGCGCCAGTAAAATCTTACGTATATCTGGTCAGGTGATACCGATTACGACTGTAGATACCCACTTGGTTATGCTAGATAGTAAAAAAAAGACCATAAAAGGGCAATACTTAATTGAGAATACTGATATGAGTCTCGAAAATAGACCTGTACTATCGCTTGAACCAAACGCTGAGATTAACCCGGAAGCCCGAGAAGCCCTATTAAATGCAGATATCATCGTGATTGCCCCAGGAGGCTTATATACTTCTTTAGCCCCAGCTCTTCTAGTTAGAGGCGTTGGAGAAGCTTTGAAAGAGTCCAAGGCTAAAAAGATTTATGTCTGCAACCTAGTAAGTAAGCCAAAACAGACCGATGATTATGATGTAGATGATTTTGCCGCAGAAATAGAGCGCTTTATTGGTAGCCCAGTTCTAGATTACGTGTTTTATAACGACGAAGAACCACCAACAGACCTTTTAAGACGATATACCCACGATGGAGAGTATTTAGTTAAGTATAACCCTGAAGCATTAGACAAAAGACGCTACAAAGTCATAGGCCTACCTTTGATTGCTAAGGAGGTCATTCAGACCAAACAGGGTGATCCATTGGCTCACACCAGAAGTCTCATCAGACACGATCCAAACTTATTAGTGTCTGAAATACTGGCAATACACGAAAATAAATACTGAAGCATAAGCTTGACAAAATAGATATATTTTGCTAATATATAAGTATTATGTCAGAAATAAAAATGCCTAAAAATGATAAAAAAAGTCTTGAAGCAGCTTATCGTAGGTCAAATATCAGTAGAACAGCAGCAACAGTTATGCTTGTTGCTGTAGGTCTGTTTGGATTCGGAAAATTTGTTGAATCAGCAGCCGGCAACAGCAACCCTCCGGTAGCGGCAAATGGCGGTAATACTTTTCCTCTTGGCGCGCCAGGCTTACACGAGACGTTAATCGCCTCACGGAACAGTCCTGAAAATGGTCAAATGATCGATGTTACCTGGGGGTCAGATGAATTATCGAATTTTGCCAGGAATTTAATCATTGCTACGCCGAGTGCTGGTAAATCGACTGCCCAAAAAGTTTTAGCTGGTGAGGACCAGGGAATGATGGTTACTGGAACTATGAACAGCTATGGGGGGATTACTGATGGCAAGTCAGTTGAGATGAAAGTCCCACTTGATACTGATCTTACTATGTTGGCGCAAGAAGAGAAGCCGACCGGCACAACAATTAAACTGGTAAAATAGCGTTAATTTGACAAGTTGTACACTACATATTGTGTATAAGTTAGTATAATCTATAGAACTGTGGATAAGTAGTAGTAAAAATATCTTTTATTCTTAATATTCTACTTGTATGTGTAGGGCTCGGGGTAGTATAGTCATGTTAGTGGGTAACGGTAGGTAGCCCAAAATAGACTACTTACAGCAAAAAACAAAAATCCACTAGTAAATTAAATAAAACTAAATGACACAATCGAATTATTTCCAGCGCAAGCTAGGTAACGGGCAACGGTTAACCACACCGAGTGCTATTTGTTATAGGTTTGTTACACTGGCGGTAATGACGCGTGTATTTGGCAATTGTCGCTCTATAGCAGTCGAGTAAAAGATTCGATCTGTAGCTCATTAACAATCAAAAACAAATAGCAAAAAATAACCGACTCGAGGTTAGCTATTCGGTAGTCAACAAGTGGCAAAGGTAACCACTCCAAAAACCTTCGTACTTTTTCGAAAAAACACCTCCCAAAACTCCACCTCACACATAAGTCTCTCAGTTGATCTTAGCCAGCGTGGAAATTTTAAGGTCCTAGATCTTAAACTCAAAACTTCTATGCATACCCGGCTAAAATCAACAACAAAAACAAAAACGAATAAAAACAAAAAGTTGGCTACTGATTAGGTGACCTTGCAAAAACAAAAATCACCAAAACAAAAACAAAAACGATGCTCCAAGATCAAAAAAATCAAAAATTACACGTTCCAGTGTTACTTTCTAATGTATTGACTGTCCTCCAACCGACTAAGGGAGATTCATATCTTGACTTAACGGCAGGGTACGGTGGGCATGCAGAAGCTATTCTGCAATTAACCCATAGCCCAAAGGATTCAATACTAATAGATCGTGATCAGACTGCGGTTGATGAACTCAAAAAAAGGTTCAAAAGCCAAGGTGTTGAAATCATAAAAAGTGATTTCTACAGTGCCAGCAAGAAACTGGTATCTGAGAATAGGCAATTTGATATGATTTTAGCCGATCTAGGAGTATCGTCACCGCACCTTAATATAGCGAGTCGAGGATTTAGTTTGCGTCAAGACGGTCCATTAGATATGCGGATGGACCAAGAGCAAACATTAACAGCTAAAACTATAGTAAATCGCTATAGTGAGTCAGACTTGGCCGGTCTCATAAAGCAATATGGCGAAGATCCAAAATATCGTCAAATTGCCCGAGAGATTGTCCATAACAGACCCGTTAATACAACATCCGAACTCGCAAACATTGTCGCCAGGGTCTGGCCAGGATATCACAAAGTACATCCTGCAACCAGAACGTTTCAGGCGCTGCGTATTGCAGTAAATGACGAGCTGGAACAGCTAAAGGATAGTCTACCTCTATGGGTCAATCTCTTGACGCCAGGAGGACGGTTAGCAGTAATTAGTTTTCATTCATTGGAAGATCGTGCAGTAAAACACTTCTTCCAAGAAAAAAGTGGTAGTCAGTATGAATCTAGCCTTAGCCTAATCACCAAGCATCCAGTAACTGGCGGCAAACATGAAATTGTCTCAAATCCGCGTGCCCGTAGTGCAAAAATGCGAGCCGTTGCGAAAATAAAAATAAACAGAAAGGGAAATGCTCATGCCCATACAGGTAAAAAGCAGCTCCCGAACCTATAAAGTGCACGTTAAAGTCATTTAAAGACTTTAACCACCTTTATAGGTAGGTGGTTTACGGTGCCTAGAGCTTGCTCGAAAGCACCGTACCCCAAAAAAAACAAAAAAAAGAAACAAAAACAAATATGACATATTCAAACACATTAGCTCTTGGCCGGCGGCAATCATATCCGATGAAGAATCGTAATGTCGTCAGCATTAGAACCGAAAGACGTAAGTTAGGGCCAGTAAGCAACACAATAGCGCTCGTTATTCTTGCTTGTATCCTTGGCCTGCTATATTTAACTCTTGTAACCAGGACGAATGCCTTTGGTTATCAGATTAATAGCTTACAGAGTCAGCAGTCAGCCCTAGTTCAGCAAAATAATAACCTACAGATTGTATCAGCCCGCCTGCAAGCTGCCACCCGAATCCAGGGAAGCGCTGTTGCTAAATCTCTAGTTGCGGTTACTCCCAGCGCTACAGTTCAGAATTAGCTATACTATAAGGATGAATCCCAAGCAACACACCCCAGTCGTTAAGACTGTAGCTCGTACTCAAGCAATACATATATGCTTAATTATCATCATTTGCATCTATGGGATCAGGTTATTCTACGTTCAAGTTATTCGATACAGTTATTATCATACTCAAGCACTAAGTGATCAGTTAAAAGCCTATGAAGTACCGGCAACTCGCGGTATTATTGAAGCCTACCAGGGCAATAGCATAGTTCCAATTGTTTTAAACCAAAAGCTATATACGCTTTTTGCCGATCCGTTACTGATTAAGACCCCCGAGCAATCAGCAATTAAGATAGTTTCAGTCATTGGTGGGTCAGTCGCAAACTATACTGTGCAATTGAGTAATAAAAGTACTCAGTATGTAGTAATTGCTAATAAACTTACTCAGGCACAATCGAACAAGATAGTTGGGTATCAGCTTCCAGGCATAGGCACTCAAGGCTTAGATTATCGAGTTTACCCAGATGGTGATTTAGCCTCTCAGGTACTGGGGTTTGTTAATAATGCAGGGCAGGGCCAATATGGCATTGAACAAGCCCTGGACTCCGAATTAACTGGGACTCCGGGTCAGCTAAAAGCTATAACTGCAGCTAACGGAGTTCCACTGGCGGCAAGCAATAATAATATTCAAATTAACCCAGTTAACGGGAAAAACGTGGTTCTAACGATTGATACGGGGATGCAGGCTCAGATGGAGCAAATCCTTGCTCAGGAATATAAGAAGACTAATTCACAAGGTCTGAGTGCCATAATAATGGACCCTAATACTGGTCAAATAAAAGCTATGGCAAACTATCCAAGCTATTCCGAGGCAAACTATCAGCAGGTTACTAACCCATTAGTGTTCCAGAATGCAGCCGTCGATAATGCTATTGAGCCTGGCTCGAGCATGAAGACACTCACTACCTCTGCAGCCTTAAATCAAGGTGTTATTCAACCAAACGAATCTTTCTACGATCCAGCTCACTGGGTAATAGATAACTTTAATATTACTGATATTGAGCAGGATGGTGGACCACGGGAGCAAAATATCGCTAGCATACTGGCTTTATCGCTAAATACCGGGGCAACATGGATGTTGATGCAAATGAGCCAGCCTGGAGGCACACAGATCACCGAAAAGGGCATTACGGCCTGGAATAACTACATGGTTGACCATTTTAGGCTTGGTCAAACTACGGGTATAGAGCAGGGCTACGAGAGTAGTGGCTATGTTCCCCCAAATGATCCGACCGATCCAAGCTTGGCCTTAACTTACGCCAATACTGCCTTTGGTCAGGGTGTAACGGTGACTGCGCTACAGATGGCCGCAGCGCTCAGTAGTGTCCTTAATGGTGGAACATATTATCAACCAACTCTGGTCAGCCAAACCATAAGTTCCACCGGCCAAGTAACGGTTAACCAACCCAAGGCTCTAGAGCATAATGTTGTTGCACCAAAGGTTGGCCAAGAACTAATACCACTTATGCAAAACGTTGTTAATGTGTATTTCCACGAAGGCTATAGCTTCATGAATTTTAGCCCTAACTATCTAGTCGGTGGTAAAACCGGCACCGCCCAGGTTGCTCAACCAGGTGGAGGCTACTATGCTAACATCTATAATGGGACCTATGTTGGCTTTGTAGGATCCACTAAACCCCAATATGTCATCGTTGTTTTCAATATAAAACCGAACGTACCAGGATACGCTGGTGCCCTAGGCGGTCAGCCAGTTTTTGCAGACCTTGCTCATATGCTCATTAACGAGGGTTATGTTGCCCCTAATAATTAGGAAACGATGTTATAATCTAATATAGATTCCATCCAACAAAAAATTATGCACCAAATACTACACCTTACAGTTCAAACCAGCACCCTGATAAAAATCTCATTACTGTCGTTTGTGAGTTTTGCGCTCAGCATGATAATAACTCCAATATATACAAATTTGGCCTATCGTTTCCAATGGTGGAAGAAACAGCGTACCTCAGCGATGGGGGGAGCAAGCTCCGCCGTTTACAACAAACTGCATGCCGAGAAACATAAACGGCATATTCCAACCATGGCCGGCCTGATATTCGTTATAGCAATAGCCCTAGTAACGTTAACAGCTAATCTGGAGCGTGGCCAAACTTGGCTGCCGCTCGCTGGAATGTTAGCTGCCGGTGCGGTTGGTCTAATAGATGATATTTTAAATATTTATAGTCACGGTGGCATTGCTGGTATGCAGGTCAAATTAAAACTATTTCTATACAGTCTGATAGCCGTGGCTGGCGGGTGGTGGTTTTATGATAAATTGGGCGTTACCTCTATCCAATTACCGATAGTGCATACTCTACACCTAGGCTGGGCGATAATTATTTTGTTCTGGTTCGTAGTTATGGCTACGGCTAACGCTGTTAATATTTCTGATGGGCTCGATGGCTTAGCTGGCGGCTTACTTATTTCGTCTTTTTCGGCTTACGCTGTTATATGTTTGGTTGAAGGTAAATATGGACTAGCTGGCTTTTGTCTAACTGTTGTCGGCGGACTACTCAGCTACACCTGGTTTAATATTTATCCGGCTCGTTTCTTCATGGGTGATGTAGGGGCATTTGCTCTTGGAACGGCACTCGGCATTATAGCTATGCAAACTAATACAATCTATGTATTACCAATTATTGGACTGGTTTATGTCGCCGAAGCAGGATCAGTAATTATTAACAGGCTATCAAGAAAACTCCGACATGGTAAAAAAGTATTCTTATCGTCCCCAATTCATCATCATTTTGAAGCTATCGGTTGGCCCGAAACAAAAGTTACTATGCGCTTTTGGGTAGTTGGACAAGTTTCAGCCGTACTCGGAATAATTATCTTCCTAATAGGTAGATATGGATAATCCTGATAGGTTGAATGCCCGGCAGCGGGGGACTAATGATCAAGCAATGAGCAGTTGGCCACGTCGCCATCGACCAGATTACGTTTTGATAATACTTTCTTTAATATTATTGACTGTCGGGTTAGTTGTTATTTATTCTATTAGTCCGGCACTGAGTTTGACTAATAATGTTAGCCAAAATTACTATATTGACAGGCAGATGTTGTCCATCGTTTTTGGCTTTATCGCCTTTATTTTGGCGATAACGATGCCCATTAGTTTTTGGAAGCGTCTTCAGAACCCTCTGATAGCCGTTGCCGGGGTTTCGGCCATTGCTGTACGATTATTTGGGCAAGAAGTTAATGGAGCTTACAGGTGGATCCAGATTGGTGGCGTTTCTTTTCAGTCAGCCGAGCTCATTAAGATAGCACTTCTTATTTGGCTGGCAGGTTTTTTAAGTAACCGAATTCGAACTGGTAGCATAACCGATAACAAGAAGACTCTTTATCCGGTGTTAGCATGTTTAGCGATTCTTGGATTTGTTGTTGCTGGGCTACAGAGTGATCTTGGTTCAACAGGGGTAATGGTTGTCATGATTGCCGCAATGGCGTTTGTTGCAGGGATGCCCATTAAGAGAATTGGTGTTGTAGCTTTACTCGTAGTGGCCCTACTCGGTGTCACGATCGCCATTGCTCCCTACAGATTGGGTCGTATCGAGACCTATTTACATCCATCATCTAATTGCTTAACAACTGGCTACCAAGAGTGCCAAGCCCTGATATCCGTTGGTTCGGGCGGCACTATTGGATTAGGTTTGGGCAGAAGCGTTCAAGCTTACGGTTATTTACCCGAGGCCTCCGACGACTCTATATTTGCTATCTATAGTGAGAAATTTGGTTTTATCGGTGATATAGTTCTACTGGCCCTCTTTATGGCATTGTTTGCTCGCATCAAACATATAATTGATCGGGCGCCAGACGACTTCACTAAGTTACTGTCCGTTGGGATTCTGGTATGGTTTGGTTCCCAAACATTTATTAACGTCGGTGGTATGATTGGTTTATTACCGCTGAAGGGGATTACGTTACCATTTATTAGTTACGGTGGCACAAGTTTGGTGTTTGTTATATTTGCTGTCGGTCTATTATTCCAAATATCGCGCTATACTACTTATCAAGTATCAGCTAAAGCAGCGGGAGAGGAGGTTCGTTATGACAATAATACTGACGGGCGGCGGATCAGGCGGGCATATAACGCCACTACTAGCAGTAGCTCACGAACTTAAACTCTTAAGACCTGATGCTCATTTGGTTTACATTGGTCAACGCGGCGACAGTCTTTCATATCTTCCTGCTGAACACCCAGATATTGACGAAGTATTTAGTGTCAGGGCTGGAAAATTTAGACGCTATAGTGGGGAAGGGTTCAAGCAACTAGTCGATGTTGCAACAATCTATAAAAATACTAGAGATATTGGCAGGGTGGTTAGAGGTTATTTTGAAAGCCGGCGCCTACTACGCAAACTGAAACCAGATATTATTTTTATAAAAGGTGGTTTTGTTGGTGTTCCAGTTGGTTTAGCAGCATCCAGGCTACATATCCCTTTTGTTACTCATGACTCTGATTCTGCTCCTGGACTAGCCAATCGCATTATAAGCCGATGGGCCAAAGTCCACGCTGTTGCTTTGTCAAAGGAGACTTATTCATATCCAATCGATAAAACAGTTAGCGTAGGGGTGCCGATAAAACACGATTTTGTACCCGTTACACCTCAGTTACAACTAGAGTATAGGGAAGAGACGGGACTGAGTAAATTTAAACAACTGATCTTTATAACTGGAGGAGGCAATGGCGCCGCGCCATTAAACGGCATTGTGGCGAAATGCTCACCACTTATATTGAATAATAATGCTTCGCTTGGAATAGTCCATGTTGCCGGAAAATTACTCACAGAAGAGACAGAAGCACAGTATAAGAGCCTCTTGACTCCCGAGCAAATGAATCAGGTTATTATCAAAGGTTTTGAAGACAAACTTTATTTATACAGTGGTGCGGCCGATATTGTTATCGGGAGGGGGAGCGCTACTAACCTTGCGGAATTTGCTATGCAAGGAAAAGCCTGTGTTATCATACCAGCCCGTCAATTACCCTGGACTGTCCAAAACACTATAGCCCTAGCCAAAGACGATGCCGTAGTTTCTCTAGATGAGGATAATCTACTCAAAGACCCCAGTATACTAGCTACTACCTGTAACGAACTGCTAACCTCACCTGAAGAGCGACTAACGCTCGGTAATCAACTATCAAAAGCACTAGTCCACCCGAATGCTGCTCGTGAGCTGGCGACTCTTATCGTTGAGAATATAAACTAATATAAAAAATATGTTCAAGAAAAAAACTCAAAAAAACACATCTAAGCGTCAACGTCTGGATAAATTATCCCCACGCAGTAAGAACTATTCATATTATGAGTCTCGTTCTGAGGGAGAGAGTAAGGAGCGTATTCGCTCAGAAGACCGAAAACAGATTGAACGCACCTTTTTAATTAGACGTAAACCATCGTACCAGAGAGTCGTAAATTTACTAATATTGCTCTTAATCCTAGCGTTTGTAGCTTATGATTTAGTTTTAACTAGCACTCCGAAGGTTGTTATTACTGGTAATACTAATACGACCAATCTCTTTTCTGTTTCGCAGTTAAAATACCAAACAGCGGCTGATAAGTTATTTGCTCGATCAATATATGCTCGAACTAAAGTGACTATTAATACAAGTTCAATAGCTCAACAGCTCGAAAAAGAATTCCCCGAGCTAGCTAGTGCATCAATCTCGTTGCCCCTTATTGGACACCAACCTACAGTAACGGTCGTACCTGCCCAACCAGCCCTAATAGTTAGCTCCCAGAACCAGTCGTCTGTCAGTTTTCTAGTTACCACAGATGGTCGGGTTTTAGCTAGTCGCAAAACCCCGTGGCCAAAGAATACCTTACCAAAAGTTATTGATCAGACCGGTATTAGTTATATCGTTGGCCGGACTACGATGTCTCCGTCTGATATAAGCTTTATAGAGTTGGTTTATGATCAGTTTTTGGCTAAAAGTATCACTATTACATCAATGACTCTTCCGGCTCAGTCAAGGGAGCTCGATGTATATATCTCTGGAGAACCTTATTATGTCCAGTTTAATCTCGAAGATAATGCTGACGCCACTCAACAGATAGGGACTTACTTTGCAACCAGGCAATACCTAATCAATAATAAGATTACTCCTGCTCAATATATAGATGCCATGGTAGTAGGGCGGGTATATTATAAATAATACCTCTGTTTAACAGGGAGGGGTAGAAGGTGGGTGAGAGTAGGGTAATCGACTGGGTTATTTACTGGCTAGAGTTATCCTCTATCCAGGGGGATAGGGGTTTAGTAGATAATATTTGATAGACTAAAAATAGCCGGTAGTCCCCTCACTTCCCCTAGTTCGTATTTTGTTCAGGTATTTGATTTTATAGATATCTATGAAAAAACTATATATTTATATATAAATAACCAAATGTCAAATTTATAGATATTAACCAGAAAAGCAGGGCACTGAGAAAAAAAGATAGTTGGATATAAAATAAAAGGAAATGCAAGTATTTCACGACATAACTGTGGATAAGTCAAATGAGGCTTTTTTAGCTTGTGTCTGGAATAAAGAGTAGACACTAGAGGCTTATAGGCATAAAACAGCTCCTAGGGCCTTATATGAGCAAATTATAATGGGAGGGATAGTTGCAGTAGTGCACTAAACATAAATAAATTGATACTACAGCGCGAACATAGAAAAGCTCCCCTGCGGAAGTGGTAATCACTATCATCCCGGTATCATATATTAGAGTCGCAAAATATACATTGTGCGACGTAGTATCTATATGTTTTGTTGGGTCTCTGCTCCGCGCCCACTCACTTCTTTTTTTAAAATGCCCTGGCAAAATTATTTTTATTTTTTAATTACCCTAGCCTAACTCTACCTAACCCTATTTATTTAAGTCGGCGGCTAATAGCCTAGACTACATATATCAATAATAGCCTGTTCGTATTTTGTTTATTGTCTATTTAACAAGATAAACTATTATCTATTAACAGGGGTGGCTAATCTGTTGTTACGCTGTTGTTTCGGCGAGAGTATAAGTAGCTTTAGCGACTCGTTTGAACTGTGGTTTGCCTTGTAGGTTAAGTAAGATGGTCGTTTCTTTAACAAATCGGCTTTGTAGGACTCGTTTAACTATTTCATCACGGTGTAGGGGTTCTCCGGCTTCACGTAGGACTTGAGCGATAATGTCAGATACAGTACCTTTTTTATAGCCCCATTCTTTAAGTGCGTAAATGCCGCGGCCAATTAACACGAATCGTTTATCTTTTATTAATTCATTATGGATAGCCTGAGTTGTAACATCCTTACGCTTGAAAGAACTGTCTTTAATAGCTGAGGCAATCTCATTAAAGTGCATGTGAGTACCATTCTCTTTTAAGATAACGTAGATTTTGTCTCTTATATTACGTGGGTTAACCATTGGCCATTTAATAAGACCCCACTGGCCGTTTAAAGTAGCCAGCTCCTTAGAAATACTCGCAAGCGCGGCAGCTTGAGCCGGGCTCTTAATCTTGCCTTCAATAGCAATCTTCTCAATAGTTGTTGGCTTACCAATAGTTTTGATAGCGGCTATAATGCGGGTGATCTGGTCTTTCATTGCCTTCTCGTCATGAGCCTCTAAGATCCCTACCGCATTGTAGTAAAAATCGTTCTCGTTAATTACTACTAGTTTAGGGCATAGTTCTGCAATGAATGCTACGCGTGACTGTTCCAAGCGGCTATCGTCAGCAGCTACCTTAGCGGTTAGGTCGCTAATACGAGCTGCCTTCCCTGTTGTCTCGAGAGCAGCAATAAAGATATTCTGACCTTCTTCAATATGAGGTAGATTAGCAGCGTTCGCCTTTAGGCGCGTTACAATGACTTTTTCAAGCTGTCGTACTCGTTCACGGGTAATACCAAGTAACTCCCCTATTTGCTCAAGGGTTTCTTTTCGGTCAAACAGGCCAAAGCGACGTGCAACGATTTCTCGTTCGCGCTCTCTCTCAACTGTATCGAGGATATCAGATACAACCTGCTTAACACTAACTTCGTTTGTTACCGGTTTATTGGCCATAAATTTCGGTTCTACCTGCATTAATTGATAATATTAGTAACAATTATAAAACTAAATGATTTAAATGTCAACACCCCCCATGAATCTTAATAATATTGTAGCACGTAGTGGACGTTTATACATAGACTATGGTCTAGCGATATGAGCATAAAATAAGGTAGACAAGGTAGCAATTTGTGGATAGATGTAGTGCTTTTGTCTACTATTTTATTGTTTACGTCTGCGGAATTTTTTTCTAGCTGGCGCTTTTGCTAAAAGTTCCTGACAATCTTTTTCGGTTAGAGTGGTTGGATCGGTATCTTTAGGTATCTTAGCATTCTTCTTACCGTCTGTTATGTAAGGTCCATACTGTCCCCTGACTACCTTAATACCGCTCTTGAAGGTCGCTATATATTTATCAATGTCTGCTTTTTCTTTTGCACTATATAACTCAAGAGATTCTTCGAGGCTAATAGTATGTGGATCGAGTGGTTTTATAGATACAAACTTATCACCAACCTTGATATAGGGTCCAAAGCGACCTAGATTGGCAATTATCTCTTGCCCGTCTGGAGTTTTTCCGACAATCCTGGGTAGATCAAACATTGGCAACGCTTCAGGTAATTCAATTGTCTCTAATCTCGCGCCGTCTGGTAGTGGTGCGAATTGGATCTTTTCTTTATCATCTTCGCTGTCACCTAGTTGTAACATCGGTCCATATTTGCCAAATCTAGCAAAAACAGTCTTCCCGGTTTTAGGATCTTTGCCTAATTCTCGTATTTGGCTTACTTCCTGCCGGCTAACCGATTCTGACTTATCAACCAGTGGGTGGAATGTCTTATAGAAGTCCTTGATTACCTTAGCCCACTCTTCTTCCCCGCTGGCTATTTCGTCGAAGTCCTGTTCGATACTTGCCGTAAAATGATAATCTATAATGTTGGGAAAATATTTAACCAAAAAATCCGTAGTTATCTCTGCTATAGAGGTTGGGACAAGCTTTGCCCGATCCGAACCATAATTTTCGGATTTCTCTTCATTTTTAATTTCTCCATTCTGGAGATGAATAACTTGCACTACTCTACTTTCTCCCTCTAAATCGGTTTTCTCTATATATCCTCTGTTTTGTATAACCGATATCGTAGGGGCATAAGTACTTGGTCGACCGATGCCTAGTTCCTCGAGTTTTCGAACTAAACCTGCTTCATTGTAGCGGGCTGGTGGTTTGGAAAAGGTTTCGTTTGCATCCATTGTCAATAGTTTGAGCTTGTCCCCCTTCTCTACAGCCGGGAGTATTATATTCTCTTTGACGCCACCATAAACCTTCATAAATCCATCAAACTTCAGTACCTCCCCCTTCGCCAGCAGTGTTTCGGGTCTTTTATCGAGATTTATACTAACCTCAGTTCTTTCAATATTAGCTTCGGTCATTTGACCGGCCAATGTTCGTTGCCATATTAGCTGATATATTTTAGCGTCCTGGCTTCCCTCGCCTGCATCTAATCGCTTAAAATCTGTAGGCCTAATTGCTTCATGAGCTTCTTGCGCAGATTGATTTTTTGTCTTGAACTGGCGCATTTTATGATACTGATTACCGAAGTTAGCTTTAATATAATCCTCTGCAGCCTTAATTGCCAGTGACGATATTATTGTGCTATCGGTACGCATATAAGTAATATGGCCAGCTTCATATAGTCGCTGTGCGATTTGCATAGTTTGCCTAACGCTATAACCCAATTTACGGGCTGCCTCCTGCTGTAGCGTACTAGTGGTAAATGGTGCACCAGGACTTCTAGTTGCCGGCTTCTTATCAATATCAGTTATAGTGAATACGCTATCTCTAGCCGCCTCAATAAATTCTTTTGCTAGAGTTTTATCTTTTAGTTTGTTGGCAAGTTCGGCCGGTAGTTCGACGCCGGCGACATCGAATGCAGCAGTTATCTTATAGGATGATGCCGTCTCAAAAGCACGAATTTCTCTCTCTCGTTCAACGCATAGTCTAACAGCAACAGATTGTACTCTACCTGCGCTAAGCCCAGTCCTAACTTTCTTCCACAAAACCGGTGATAACTCGTAACCTACTAATCTATCCAAAATCCGTCGGGCCTGCTGGGCATCTACCATCTTCATATCAACGACTCTTGGATGTTTTATAGCGTTTTCAATCGCAGACTGTGTTATCTCATGAAAGACAATCCGTTTAGTATCCGCAGGCTTTAGGCCAAGTGCCATACAGAGGTGCCAGGCTATAGCCTCGCCCTCTCGGTCTTCATCACTCGCTAGCCAAACTGTCGCCGTTTTTGATGCTTTCTTTAACTCACTGACTATTTTTTTCTTATCAGGACTAATCTCATACATTGGCGCAAAGTCATGATCAATATCAATATTAAGGCCTTTTTTAGGTAGATCACGTATATGCCCGAAACTGCTCATAACAGAGTAGTCTTTACCAAGATATTTCTCGATTGTTTTGGCCTTTGCAGGGCTTTCCACAATCACTAAATTTTTTGCCATGTGTTTTATCTTAAGCGTGTTATAGCTAATATTGCAAGTGATATATTCTGATTACTCCAGTTAAAATTCACATTACAAACCAAATAAACATTAGCATTTAATACAATTTAATTGTGTATTATACAAAAAGCTGTTGACAAATATAATATTTTTGCTAAAATAGCAACTTGTAAGCGTTAATACTAACGTTTAGTACCTTATACCCATTCTAACAATTCCATCCTTGTGGTGGAGTTAATAAGTTAGATTGTTTTAGAGCGCGCTAATCATGGTTGTTACCCTCCACTATTTTTAGCTGCTAGCTTGTCTAGCAGCGCTCTAAGGCAAACTAATCCCTTTAACTACCTCTAGCATGATCATTTTGATACATAGTTAGATCCCCTTTCAAAGTGAGCCTAAATGGTGGTTGCTTGCAACCGACACGAGTCTTTACTAAGTTTGGACGTCGATGTTTCGCTGGGGTGGGTTGAAGGGTGTAATGAGCCTCCGGCGGTGCCCACCCCCTCCGGAGGCTCTTTTT
>Ga0182030_10001472_pt1 | contig 48590 bp, 32 predicted proteins | sample 812S3MmetaG_FD_121299 | JGI IMG/M metagenome (GOLD analysis project Ga0182030, IMG submission 121299) | Permafrost microbial communities from Stordalen Mire, Sweden - 812S3M metaG (Illumina Assembly) | ecosystem: Environmental > Terrestrial > Soil > Wetlands > Permafrost | place: Sweden... | reverse complement strand
TCACGCCGCGACAAGCACTGGTCACGCCGCGACAAGCACTGGTCACGCCGCGACAAGCACTGGTCACGCCGCGACAAGCACTGGTCACGCCGCGACAAGCACTGGTCGCGTCGCAACAAGCGCTTATTCGGCGCAGACTGAGAGACTTTCCAAGGCAATTTCGCAAGTTTTTGTGTAAAAATAGGCTTTTTTCCGGTCCCAACACCAAAATCGGCAAAAAATGGCACTTTTTCACCATCGGCGCGGCCAACCTGAACCGCCAAGGGGCCAAGAACGCCAAGGGGCATTTCATCGGCTCCGGCGGCGCGGCAACGCCACCCTGCCGACGCAGCCGAAACGGTTGCGTTCCCCATCTTCCAGCTTTCATTTTCCAGCTTCATTTTCACCTGTAGCGGCGTTCTATGAGCGTCGCCATTTCGATTCCAACTTGTTCAACGACGGTCACAGACCGCCGCTACAATCATCTTCGTGTCTTCGTTGTTCAATCATCAGTCGGGTGGCAAAACGTTAAACTGTTCAATCACCGCGTTGTTGTTCGTCACCACCGGCGGCGTGGATATCCAATAACTGTTTGTGGGGGTGGTTATCAATGTTGGCGGTGGATTGGTCAAACTGCTGTTGAAGCGCACGACGGCGCGGGTGGCGATTTCCGATACGATTTGATAATTCGTGACCATCCCGAAAAAGGGTCCGCTGCCTTCATACACCCCATTCGGCGCGGGCTTGAGCGCCTGGCCGTAACAATAAATCACGTAACGCGGCGAACTGCTCGCGCGCATCAGCGACATCGTCTGTTGCGGCAGCCATTCATACATTTCATCGCTGATTTGCGTATTCGGGTCTAGCCCGGCAAAGAACGGCAATTGTTCTGTCAACATCTGTGCGGCCAGAATGTTGCCCACGTGTTCAAACGAGCCGACCACACCGTCGGCATTTGTAAAATTCGCCCGCGTCATGTTAATATTGGTCACCATCTGCCACAGCGGCGAACCCGCGCCCAGAGTTCCCGCCGGAGAAATGATTGTGTAAGAGTTGGTGAGGCTCGTCGGCACAACAATACCACTAAACAACGCCGACCAGGCCGCGAGGTTGGCATTGGTGGGGCCAACATTCACCGAAAGCGTCCCGCGGGTGGCATTGTCATTGAAGGCGGTGGTAAACAGATCAAACAACAACCGGTCTTGCACCGGCGCGGTGTTGGTGGCGTCATACGGATTTACATCGCCCGTCCACCTATTCATCCAAAGGTCGGGGCCGTTGTTGCCATAAGAGTTGAAATTGGCTGAGTAAGACAAAACATCCGATGCCTTGAGATAAACCGTCTGCCACGGCGTGCCGCGATGAACGCGGCCCAGCCAGCCCACGGTCGGGAATTTGCCCTTCGGAAAATCCCAATCATCCGAACCAGTCACCAGCGGATCCTTGATCGCCGACAAATTCGTGCCCGCCCCAGTCATTGGATTAACGCCCCACGGCATATAACGCTGGTTTACCTGACCAAGATTGCCGGGCCAATTAAGGAAAATTTGGAACCCGCTTCCGGGTTGGGTCGTGAAATTGTCAACATATGTGTAATTATTATACCAGTTGAATGGAGACCCTGTGAAAGAGTTGGTAGCGTTCACCAAATCGCTGGCCATGTAATGCACCAGCGGGTCGTTTGCCTGCCAAACGATGTCCTGAACGACAGTTGCGGTTGGCGTATAGGCCATCTGCATGGCATTGGTCATTTTGGCCGCAGCAATTTGATCCGGGTGAGATATATAGCCGGGAAAAGTCAGCGTGAGAGCACTACTGCCCTCCGTGAAGACGATAAAAGCATTCATCTGGTCATAAGCCGACTGTTGGTCTGAACCCCATAATGACGTACTCCAAATTGGATTTCCTTTTCCTTTGGAGACGTTAAACTGCCAGGCAAATCCGTTGGGCACACCGCCAATCAGGTTTGTATCCCATAGATCATTATATCCAGTGTTGTTTCCTGAACCCACCTTGTCGTATCCGCTCTGAATTTCTGTACCCAAATCGCGGATGCTGTTTGGCCCGCTCAACTGCACATAATCAATCAATCTCCCGGTGGTGTGATCCACCATGATGACCTGCAGGTTGTTGGTCAGCGTCAGGCCCCAACGCGGTTGCGGATATTGGCCAAAGCCGGTGCCATTTGTTTCGTACCACAAATTAAGATTGGTGGACAGGTAAGGTGAGCCGCCATTGAACAGATACCTGGAAGCCGGCACGGCGGCAAAGTTTGTCGCGAGCGGAATTTGGAATGATGGAGCGTAGCTGCTGGGATCGTAGAGCGGCCAGACCAAGTTGGTGCTGTTGGGGAACTGCAGGATCCCGCCGGCGATCAAATTGGTGGTGGAGGTGAAACTGTTCTCATCGTTGGTCAGTGTCATAACCAGAAAATTGGTCGCGTAGATGTCAAGCGACCGGGTGTAGTTGGAACGATAGGAGTTCCAACATTCCACGCCAAACTGATTGGTGAGGCTTAGATTGTACATCACGTAATAACCGAAAAACGAACTGGTCGGGCTCGGCGGTGGTGACGGCACAGTGGTACTCTGGCGGGTGACCATCAGCTTGCGGGTAAGCTGGAAAGCACTTTCCATATAGAATTCGTTGAAGTTTGGAAACCCCTTCTTGGCTCCGATAATCATCGGCACACCATACACATTGATATAATTGGGACCTGTGGTTCTGAGCTGCGCCAAATCGTTCGGATTATACAAATTATACGGCCTTGATAATGGCAGGTCGGCTTCATTGACATTTGTAACCTCGGTAAACCCGCAGATGTAAACGTTGGTAGTTGTGGGCGTAACCGTCATATTGAAGTAGGGCCTGAACACGGTTGGCAACGGCGTCAGCGGCTGCAAATTGTCGTAATAGCGATTAGTCGTGGCGTCGTAAATGTTGGCCGCCAACTGGAGCAGGCGGTTTACGGCAGGCGAATAGACGAACTGGCTGCCCACCAACACCGGAATGTTCGTGATGCCAAAAGCAGGATAATTGGTCCATTGGTCGGAATTGACGAAATTAGTGAAGTTGTAAGTCGCATAGAACGTGGCAGCAAAATTGGTGGGATTGGCGTTGCGCCACTGGGTGGTGTACGCGCGCAACATCCGGTCGGCGGCGTTGGTGAAAAATTGCACCGAATTCGTCCAGCCAAAAAAATTCGTCGAAGCTGCCGGAGGAATCGTATTCGTGGTGTTTCCAATGGGGGTTTGCTTTATAACAACGACGCCATCCAAATTGTTGTAATTGAGGTTCATCTTGCCGGACTCCGGCGTGGTATCGGTGCCGAGCTGCGAGAGCAATCGGTAAAAAGTGTACCGGTCATAGGTGGATGCGTTGGTGCCAGCCTGGTTCAGTCGTTCAATGAACCCGGGTGCCACTGGCGGCTGCGCCACACCCATTTCCGTCTCCGCCGGATTAAATAATTCCTGCTCGCTGAAGAAATAGTTAGTGTTATCCGCACCGGCCCAAGGCAAAGAAGCATTGTCATTTTGTTTGGGGACTGTGACGTCGCCGGGCATTTGGAAACCGGTTTGAAGCGGCCCGTCACTATAACCGTCAATGTTGTCAAAATTGAACGCCACCTGGCCGCTGCCGCCGTACAGGTTGAATACCGAATTGAGCGTGTTGTAATTGTTGTTGTACCGCCAAGTCAGCAACGCCCGTGCGTCCTCAAATGCGTGGCCGAGATTAGCCGAGATTGGTTGGTTGTACTGGTAATAGGTCGCAGGAAAGTTTGGGTCCGCATCCCAGTTATTCGTGTTCAAATCGGCAAGAAACGCGGCCAGATTGATTTCCCAGGAACCAACGCCTTGATTACGAAAAAAACCATCGCTGGTGTTGGCACCCGGATTCACCGAAATTAGTCCAGGTGACACAGTGGAAGGTTCATCAAAGACTTGATTGTGAATGGCATTCAAGTCGAGCGTGTTGCCGACGGGCACGGCAATGAAGGCATACCGGGCGATGAACGGATTGTTCGGTCCGTATGGCGCGTCGGGCCGCTGCAACACGCCAATCCATTCCGGGTCGCCCACCTGGAAATTCGCGGTGCCCAGGCCGACACCGTTGTTATACACATTGGTCACCCAGCCGTTGGTGTCATAACGGCCGTTGCGGTTCAGATCCAGATAGTAGCGGAAATCGGACGGCAGCGAGGGATTCGTCGGGTTGGGAATGAACACCGGCGGACGCGGGCTGTACCAAAGATTGGCCAGGTTCTGCAAAAAGTCAGGGATTCCCAGTGGGAGGCTGCTGTTATACAAATGGTCGTAGTTGACGTTGGTGAAGCTGGAGACATTCTGCTGAAACCCAACCGGATTGATGTAATTGGTGGAGACGAGCAGGCCGAAGTTGAAGGGGTTGGTGGTGGCGAGCACGTTGGCCAGCACCTGGGCCTCGGCCTGGGCCAGCGCCGCGTCGGCGGCGTACTGCGCGCCGGCGGTGTCCGTGACCGTGGCCACCGCGCTGCGTTCCCGGCGGCTGAGCGCCAGAAAAGCCAGCGCCATAAACGTGACCACGGACAGCAAGATCAGCGTGATGATGAGGGCAATGCCGCGTTCGGATTTCGGATTTCGGATTTCGGATTTCGGATTGCCAAATCCGCGCACGCCAGATTTATCGGTCGAGGGTCGAGGGTCGAGCGTCGAGTGCCGGCCGCTGGTTCCGGGGTTTTGCCCCTCGACCTTCGTCTCTCGACCTTCGACTGTTGCGTTAAGGTTCATTTTCACTGGTAGGCCGAGGGGTCAACGTTGCGGATGACAAAATTTTGACGAAAAAGATGAACCTTGCCGGCCTGCTGCGCGAGATAATTGGAACGGATCAGAACCGGCGGCAAATCAAACACCGAAGCCGCGCGCTGAAGGGGGCGGTCCTCGAGCACGCCCAGTTCCACCTGCACCGAGGCGGGCAGCGTGTTGCTGTACATGTAAAAACAGACCGTGCCCGCCAATGCCGGTGGCGGCGGCGGCAGAAAACGGATGTTGTGGTTGGTCACCGTCCGTCCGTTGTAAAAATCAAAAACGTTCGTCATCCAATAGCCGTTGGGGTCGCCGGGGCGTACGGTCAAACTCACCACACCGTCCATGAGGTGGCTCATGTTGGTGAAAGTGGCAGTGGCGACGAGGTTTGAAAAAGTCTTGAAAAGCGTTGCGGGACCGACGGCGGCCACCACGTTCGTGGAGAAACGATATAACGGGTTGAAGGAATTGGTCGCCGTCGTGTCCACCACGTAACCGGTGCCCGTCCAGGTGGTGCCCTGGCGCGTGAGGATGAAGAAATTTTCCAGCACGTTGGTGCGCTGATAACTGCTGCCGACCAGCGGCTGCACCAGCGGGTTGCGGCCGGATTGATACTGGTAGAAATTGTTGGTAACGGAAAAATTCACCGTGCCGTTGCTGACATCAAGCGACGGGGTCATCGAATCCATATCGTTTTTGATCAGCCCCATCACGATGCGGCCGTTCTCCAGCACGTCGGTCTGGGTGAGGCTGGCGCGGAAGGCGTTCTGGGTGGCGCTGAACACGGTCATCAAGGAGGTCACGATGAGCGCCATGAGCGCCACCACCACGAGAATCTCGACGAGGGTGAAGGCGCGCCAGGCTGGTCGAGGGACGAGGGTCGAAGGTCGAAGTGCGATGGCAGGGCGCGCATTCCCCTGCGCGCCGTCGCCAGCCTGCCAACGAGCGGCGCTCGACGCTCGACGCCCGACCTTCGACGGCCTATTGGCCCTCGACGCTCGACGCTCGACGCCCGACATTGGTATTCCGGTTCTCATGGCGCGTTGGGGACGCTGGTGAAGGATTGCGGCTGGTAAAAATACAAAATCTGCCCCGCAACATTGTTGGTGACGATCTGCCCGGCGACCATGGTGCGGAAGGTCTGGCGGCCGGGACCCAGGCTGCCGTTGGGCAACTGCGGCCAGAGAAACGTGAGGCGCACTTCATGCAGGTTGGCCGCGAGCTGCCGGGTGTAAGACTGCTGGCTGAACGGCAGATTAAAGGTGTTCGTGTCCATCGCCACCGGCGCATTGACACACAGAACGCGGTAGCCGAAGGAGTCGGACTGAATGAGCGGGTTGTCCTGCGGCGGTTTTTCCACGGCCGGCCCGCTGATGGAACGGACATAGGCGACAACGTGGTTGCTGTAACCGCCGAGGAGGAGATTGTTGGTGGGATTGCCATAGCGGTCCGTGAATTCCGGCGTGCTCAACAGCCCGATGATGTTGAAACCGTTGGTGAGGGGGGAACCGAACGTGGAATAATACCCCGCCGCGATGGAAGGATTCGGCAAGTAATTGCAACCGTTCACGCCGATATTCGTTGCTCCGCCTGACGGAGGCGGATAATAGGTCCAATAATTGGTGATGGCATAGACGTAATTGGTCAGGTCATCCAGCCCGCGCGTGCCGTTGCGGATGGCGCCCATCAGGATGGTGGCGTCCTGGTTGATGATGGTTTCCTCGCGGTTGTCGCGCTGCGTGTTCATGCCGATGGGCAGGACGCCGATGATGGCGACAAGGGCAATGCCGATGATGGCCAGGCTGATGGCAATTTCCACCATGGTAAAGCCGGCAAGGGGTCGAGGGTCGAGGGTCGAGGGTCGAGGCAGCCAACAGGCGCTCGACGCTCGACTTTCGACTCTCGACTGGATTTGAGTCTTCATTTCACCTTTTCAAACTCGACGACGGCGCGGCCGGTCAGCCGGTCCACGTGGATGATGTTGTAGGAAAGGTTGGTGCTGTTGCCGGGCGGCGTCTCCAGGGCGTCCGGCGGGCTGAACTGGAACAGCTTGGTCGCCGCGTCCCGGGCATAAATCACGCTGCCCTTGGCAACCGGAATATATTCGTCGGCGCCGGACATGTCCGTCCCATTGATGGTGAGCTGTCCGAGGTAGTTGAAGGCGATGAAAGGCAGCGGGACTTGAGTGGGTGAATCCGCCGTGGGAAACGGGAACAGGTTGTTGGTAAAACTGTACACCCGGTTTTGATCGGGATGGGGATAATCCTGGTTCCAGTTCAGGTAGAGCGGCTGGGCAGAGGAAGAGAGCAGCGTACCGGGCGATTGAAATTTGTTGGTGGCAATGAACGTGCCATCCGGCAGCGTCTGCCACGGTGCCAGATAATGTTTTGTCCAATTCCCCGGCTGGTCGCCCGCCGTACGCAGGCTGATGAAGGTGTAGCCGGTGAACTGCTTGTCGCACACGTTGGTGGCGGCGGTCCGCGTCGCCAGCGGCAGGGCGGTCCAGGCAGTGGTGGGAGTCTGACCGCTGAGATCGTACCAGACGGGATACCAGAAGTTCTGCGGCACGAACACCATATAGACCGTCGTGCGCTGGCTGATGGCCAGTTGGCGGGCGCGGCCGACGTCGTCAAGCAACTGGCGCGCGGCGCTGAGGGTGGCGTCGGATTTGCCGAAGTTCTTGAGCACGGGCACGGACAACGCCGCCAGGATGCCCAGGATGGCAATCACCACCAGCAGCTCGAGCAATGTAAAGGCTGAAGGCTGAAGGCTGAAGGCTGAACCTCGTTTCCGCGCCCGGCGCGCAGACTTTGTTTTAGACTTTAGCATTTGGCCTTTAGCCTTTTTATTGCTGCCAGCTCAGGATGTTGTCCTTGTTGACCCCGGCATTGGCCTTCGCACCAGGACCAGCCAGCCCGTCCGGACCGGCGGACCAGACCATGACCTTGCCATGATAAAGGAAATTATTGTCGCTGCCGGTGGGATCGGTCGGATCAACCAATCCATTGTAACCGGCCGAACCGGTGGTGATTTGGGAAACCGACGCTTGGCAATAAAGCGCATCCCTGCACTGCTCGTCGTAATTCAAATCCATGGTGATGAAATAGGGGTTGCCCCATGGGTCGCGATAAACCAAATCCGGGCCGACGCCCGGCTGATAGGGGACAACCCCCGGCTTGTCGCCCGACATCTTCGCATTCAGGAAAACGGTCTGCTGCGGATTTTTCTGGTGGCCGGCGTTGACTGTAAATCCCAGGGAGGGGTCGGGATAATTGGTGAGGTCCATCAGGATGGCAATGACCTCGGCGTTGTTGGTGATAAAATAGGGCTGCGCCGGCGTCGTCGGAGTCGGAAGGACAGCCGGCCAAGCGATTCCGTTGTTCGTCATCTGGCAGCCATAGGTGACATCATTTGCGCCATTGGCCTGGGCATTGGTGGAAACCGGGTAGCGGCCATAGACGGAATCGTATTGCTGGATGGCGCCGACGATCTGGGTGATTTCCACCTGGGCCTGCCGTTTCTTCGCGGTGGTCTTGGCCTTGGACAGCACCGGCAGCAGCAGCGCCGCCAGGATGGAGATGATGGCAATGACGGTGAGCAATTCGACGATGGTGAAGGCGAGGCCTGGTTGAGAGCCGAAGGTCGAGGGTCGAGAGCCAGCGGGGCGCAGCGCTCCAGACTTTCCGCCCCCGACGCCCGGCGCTCGACGCTCGTCAGATTGACAGTTTTTCATAAGGATGATTTTCATGGGCTTAAAAATGGAACGGGCATGATGCAACATGGCGGGGGAACCGGGCAATCGTTTTGTCGTCCGCCCGCGGGATGCCGCCGCCGGTGACTGCACCACAATGCGGGGAGACCACGCGCAATCGTGCCAGTCAACGGCAACGGAACGTTCGCGGCCGGGTCCGGATTTTGACGCAAAGCACATAAAAAAATCAGGGCAGCGGGCTGTTCACCTGGACCTGTTTGGTCCAGTTGCAGATGAGATTGGTTTTTCCGCCAACGGCGAGCTGCACCCACAATTCGTACGAACCGGGATTGTTGGTCGGGTTCAGGGAATTGTAGCGCCAGGGATTGATGTCCGGCACACCCATGGGCTGGTAGATGGCATCCGGCCCGCCGACCGAGACCACCAGGAATTTGACCGTCGCGGTCCCAGCCGGGATGGCGGCCAGTTGCCGCGGGCGCAAATCGGTGAGGAAACTTCTGGCGGCCGTGGAATCCTCACTGGAGCCGGGTTTGCTGCAATTCATGAAACCGCCCACGCCAAAGATTGTGGCAGCGTCCGAGGCGCTGATGTTCGTGCTGCCGTCAAGGGTTTGATAGGTTGGAGTCGTGTTGGGGGTCGTATTCGTCGTTCCGATCAGTTCATAGTAGAGCTGGTTGGTTTTGCAACTGGCCATATTGCCGGGGGAGTTTGTGTTGCTGGGCGGGTAAAATCCGTAGGCGGACTTGTAGCGCTCAATGGCCGTCTCGAGCTGCGCCATTTCCGCCTGGGCGTTGTAAATGTACTGGTGTTTTTTCACCGCGCCCACCACCGGCAGGATCAGCGCCGCCAGGGTACCGATGACGGCGATGACCACGAGCAGTTCGATGAGGGTAAAGGCATGTCGAAGGTCGAGGGTCAAGGGTCGAGGGCGCGGGACCAGCGACACAACGCTCTGCCTGCTCCCGTCTCCCGACCCTCGTCCCCCGACTGTCTGAAATTTTTTCATGTCAGTTTATTTTTCCCTCAATTCATCTTCCATCCGTTCGCTGAGCCATTGCTTGATCATGCTCTGGTAATTCAAAAACCGGGCGCGGGCGAGCCGCTTGATCCGCGCCAACATCCGCGGGTCAATCCGCAGCGTGATGGTCACGGACTCGGCGGCCTCCGCGTTGCCGGCCGTAGCCACTTCCATGAGCCGGAGGTCCGGACGGTTCTCCATCCAGAATTCCGCCTCGGCCTCTTCGTTGTCGAAGATCGGCACGTCTTCCCAATTGGCAAACGTTCGCATTTAAACGTGACACACGGCACAGGTTGGTCACTTCTCCCCGGCGTTCAGGGTCTTGTCCATCTTCCGCTGGTAAAAGAACCGTTCCTCCGACTCGAAGACGCGGGCATGCAACACCCGGATCATCCGGCCGTTCGTCCGGTACACGCTGACAATGCCGATGCCGCCGGTGGACATGCCCAGGTTGAAAAAGCGCGCCTGCACGCCAAACCGGGGCGAGTCCGGCAACAGCCGGATGGCAAACGGATCCTCAAAGGACTCTTCAATTTCCAGCCGAGTCAAAGAACTGCCCAACTCGAAGGGCGAATTGTTCCAATCAAACTCCATAATGAGTCAATTGTAAATAGAACGCCCATGCAATGTGTTTACAATGTATTTACGCATGAACGCTTCAATCTGTCAAATATTATGTTGTGTTTGTTCCCGAAACTGAAACAAAAGTCCTGAAACAAAGGTTTCCCGCAGCGGACCGGTCATTCGCCGCCGCCGCCGCCTTCACCGCCGCTGAGATTGGTAATCATGGCAATCAGGGGCAGGAACATCGCAATGACGATGCTGCCGACCACCACCGCCAGGAAAACAATCATGATCGGCTCCAGCAGCGAAGTCATGGAGGCGACAGCATTGTCCACTTCCTCGTCGTAGTTGTCGGAGATGCGCAGGAGCATTTCCGGCAGGGCGCCGGTTTGTTCGCCGACGTCCACCATGCTGACGACCATGGGCGGGAAGACGCCAGAGGCCTCGAGCGGTGCGGTGATGGTTTCGCCTTCCTTCACGCTTTCATGCACCCCGGCGATGGCGTTGCTGATGACGACGTTCCCGGCGGTCTCCTTGACAATGGTCAGCGACTGCAAAATGGGAACGCCGCTGCTGACGAGCGTGCCAAGCGTGCGCGTGAAACGGGCGATGGCCACCTTGCTGATGACCGGTCCCATCACCGGCATCTTGAGCTGAAACTTGTCCCACAGGAGACGTCCCAGTTTCGTCCGGATGGCCAGCAGGAACACAACCACGAACACCGCCAGCATGCCCATCACGGGCAGGATGTGGAACCGGATGGCATCGCTGCACGCGAGGACGAACAGGGTGAACCCCGGCATCTTGACACCCATGCCGGCGAACACCTCCTTGAACTTGGGAACCACCATGACCATCAGCAGCGTCAGGATGCCCACCGCCACGATCAGCACGGCGACGGGATAAAACAGGGCGGCCTTGACCTTGGCCCGGATCTTCTGGGCCTTTTCGGAAAATTCCGCGAGGCGCTTCAAAACCACTTCGAGCACGCCACCCAGTTCGCCCGCCTTGACCATGTTCACGAACAGGCGGTTGAACACCTTGGGATGCTGCGCAAGCCCCTCGGAGAAGGTGCTGCCCCCCTCGATGGACAGCGCCAGTTCGCCAAGGATTTTTTTGAGCGCGCCGTTGCGCTCCTGTTTCTCGAGCACGCGCAGTCCGCGCAAAAGCGGCAGGCCCGAGTCCACCAGCGTCGCCAGCTGCCGGGTGAAGGTCATCAACACCTTCGGCTTCACCTTCCCGCCCATGCCCGGGATTTTGATGTTGAGATTGATGTTGATGCCGCCTTTTTTGCCGGATTTGGGGGCGGACCTGGACTTCTTCTGGGCGGACTTTTTTTCCGGAGATTTTTCCGTTTCGACGATCTTGGTGGGGAACAGGCCCATCTCCTTGACCCGGCCGATGGCCTCGTTCTGGTTGGCAACCTCCACCGTTCCCTTCGTTTCCTTGCCGCGGGAGTCCAACGCCACGTAATCGTATTTTGGCATAACGGATTTGCTCAGGTGTATTTGACGACTTCTTCAATAGTGGTATCACCTTCAAAGATGCTGCGCAAGCCGTCATCGCGCAACGGCACCATGCCCAGCTCGATCGCCTTCTGCCGCAGGACAATCGTCGGCGCCCGGTCGTTGATCAGCCCGCGGATCGCCTCGCTGATGATGAGCAGCTCAAAAATGCCCTTCCGGCCCTTGTAGCCGGTGTCGTTGCACGTCGAGCAGCCGCGGCCATAGTGAAAAACCTTGTCGCCCAGGTCGTGCGCCGAAAGGTTCAACAGCCCCAGTTGTTCCTCGGTCGGCTCGAACGGCGTCCGGCAGTCCTTGCACACGGTCCGCACCAGCCGTTGCGCCAGCACGGCCATCAACGTGGACGAAATTAAAAACGGTTCGACGCCCATGTCAATCAGACGTGTCACCGCGCCGGTGGCGTCGTTGGTGTGAAGGGTGCTGAGGACCAGGTGGCCCGTCAGCGACGCCTGGATGGAAATCTGCGCCGTTTCCAAATCGCGCATTTCCCCGACCATGATGATGTCCGGGTCCTGGCGCAAAAAGGACCGCAACGCCTTGCTGAAGGTCATTCCCGCCGCCTCGTTGATGGCCACCTGCATGATGCCCTCGATGTCGTATTCGACGGGATCCTCGGCGGTGAGCAGCTTGACGTCAATCGTGTTGACCTTCTGCAGACAGGAATACAGCGTCGTGGTCTTGCCCGAGCCCGTCGGCCCAGTCACGATCAGGATGCCATTGGGCCGCTGGATGGCGTCGAGAACGTAGTCGTTCAGATACTTGGGAAATCCCAGCACGCTGATGTCGAGCTTGACGGCGGCGCGGTCAAGCACGCGCAACACGACCGATTCGCCAAACTGCGTCGGCAGCGTGGACACGCGGAGGTCCACCTGACGGTTGCCGATCATGTGTTTGATGCGGCCGTCCTGCGGCATGCGCCGCTCGGAAATGTTCAGGTTCGCCATGACCTTGAGGCGCGAGATCACCGGCAGCGCCAGGTGCTTCGGCGGCGGCGCCATTTCGTACAACGCGCCGTCCACGCGGTAGCGGATGCGGAATTCGGTTTCAAACGGCTCGAAATGAATGTCGCTCGCCCGGTCCTGGACGGCCTGTTGCAGCACCAGGTTCACAAACTTCACGATGGGCGCCGCGTTGGCCAGATCTTCCGTCTGCCGGGCATCACCCGCCTCCGCTTCGCTGACCTCGCGAGCGATGTCCTTGTCGGCACCCAGTTCCCTGAGGATTTCGGAAACGTCCTCGCTTTCCTCCTGGCCGTAATGGCGGTCAATGGCCTTTTCAATCTCGGCGGGGTCGGCCACCACCACTTGCACGTCGCGTTTGCTGGCAAAACCAACTTCATCCGCGTGCGCCGGGTCGAGCGGTTCGGCCAGCGCCACCTTGAGCGTTCCGCCGTTCAACGCCACCGGCACGCAATGATACATCCGCGCGACGTTGGCCGGGATGGCGGCCAGGAGCTCGGGGGAAAAGTTGATGTCGCGCAGCGAGACGACCTCGGTGCCCAGATTGGCGGCGATCACGTGCAGGATGTCGTCAATCTTCATGATCCCGAAATCCTGCAGGAGCTGGACCACCGGCGCGCCGCTGCGCTTGAACTCGGAGGCAACCTCCTCGTATTGCAGGTCGTCAATCAGCTGCTGGTCCCGGACGAGCGAGAGCAACGGGTGTGAGATTTCTTCGGGCATGTTAAAAGGTCATCCTTATTTGGATCCGGCCGCGGCCAGCTCCAGTTCCTGCAGTTTCTGCTGCACCGTCGTCGGATCCTGTGATTTCGTGACCACTTCCTCGCGGGAGATCATGCCCTGCTGGTATTTGTCAATCAGGAAACTGTCGAGCGTTACCATGCCGAACTTCGCGCCGGTCTGGATGTCCGAGTTGAGGCGGAACGTTTTGTTGTCCCGGATCAGCGCGGCGATGGACGGCGTGTTGACCATGATCTCGAACACCGCCACGCGGCCCGGCTTGTCCACGCGCGGGATGAGCAGCTGCGAAATCACCGCCTGCAGCACGGTGGACAGCTGGGTGCGGATCTGCTCCTGCTGGTTCGTCGGGAAGGCGTTGACAATGCGGTCAATCGTCTTGGCCGCGCCGGTCGTGTGCAGCGTGCCGAAGACCAGGTGCCCCGTTTCCGCCGCCGTGATCGCGGCGTCAATCGTTTCCAGGTCGCGCATTTCACCGACCAGCACCACGTCCGGGTCCTGGCGCAGCGCGCGGCGCAGGCCCTCGGCGAAATTCGGCACGTCCACGCCGATTTCGCGCTGCGTGACCAGCGCCTTTTTGTGTTTGTGATAATATTCGATCGGGTCCTCGATGGTGATGATGTGCGCCTCCTCGCGCTCCTCGTTGATGATGTTGATCATCGAGGCGAGCGTCGTGGTCTTGCCGGAACCGGTCGGGCCGGTGACGAGGCACAGACCGCGCGGTTTGTAGAGCAGCTCCTTGGCGCTGGGCGGAATGCCGATCTGTTCCATCGTCAGCAGCTTGCTGGGAATCTGCCGCAGCACCAGGCCGAAGTCGCCCTTGGCCTTGAACACGCTCACGCGGAACCGCGCCGCGTCGCCGAACGCAAAACCGAAGTCCGCGCCGCCGCGTTCGCGCACGCTTTGGATGTGTTCCTCGGAAGTGATGCTGCGCATCAGCTCCTCGGTGTCCTCGGCCTTGAGCGCCGGGCCTTCCACCCGGTGCAGAATGCCATGCACGCGGATCACCGGCGGCGCCGCCACCCGGATGTGCAGGTCGGAGGCGCCCTCGGCCACCACCAACTGCAACAAATCAGACATCTGATATGACATAAAATCCTTTTGCGTTACGCCTCATCGCCGACCGTCGAGCGGATGACCTCCTCGGCCGTCGTCAGGCCGGCGAGCACCTTGCGGATGCCGTCCTCGCGCAGCGTGCGCATGCCCATCTCGCGGGCGCGGGCGCGCAACACGGAGGAGGTTGCCTTGTCGTAGATCAGTTTCCGCGTCTCATCGTCAATGACGAAAATCTCAAAGATGCCGAAGCGGCCGCGACAGCCGGTGTTCGAACAATCATTGCAGCCGCGGCCCTTCTGCGGCGTGGCGTTTTTCAACTGGTCCGGCGTCAGGTTCAGCCCTTTCATTTCCACCTCCGTCAGTTCGTAGGGCTGCGCGCACTTGCGGCAGATTTTCCGCACCAGCCGCTGCGCCATGAGGCAGCGTGTGGACGAGGCGACCAAAAAGGGTTTCACCCCGATGTCCATGAGGCGGGTAACGGCGCTGGGCGCGTCATTCGTGTGCAGCGTGGAAAACACCAAGTGGCCGGTGAGCGACGCGTTGATCGCGATGCTCGCGGTTTCCAGGTCGCGAATTTCCCCGATCATCACGATGTTCGGCGCCTGGCGGAGGATGGAGCGCAGGGCCACGGAAAAGGTCAGCCCCACCGATTCGCTCACCTGCACCTGGTTGATGCCGGCCAGAATGTATTCGACCGGGTCCTCGACGGTGATGATCTTCCGGTCCGGCCGGTTGATGAAGTGCAGGCAGGAGTATAGCGTAGTGGTCTTGCCAGAACCGGTCGGGCCGGTGACGAGCAGGATGCCGTCGGGCAGACCGATGATCCGCTCGAACGTCTGCTGGTCATCCGTGAAAAACCCGAGTTCCGGCAACCCCAGCTTCAGGCCTTCCTTGTCGAGAATACGCATGACGATGCTCTCGCCGTGGTTGGTCGGCAGGCACGAGACGCGGAGATCAATCAATTTGCTGCCGACCTTCGACTGAATGCGTCCGTCCTGCGGGATGCGATGCTCGGAAATGGAAAGGTTCGACTGGATCTTCAACCGGGCGATGATGGAGGCCTGCAGCCGCTTCGGCGGCGCTTTCATTTCCTGCATCACGCCGTCAATGCGGTAGCGCAGCCGGAATTTTTTCGACAGCGGTTCCAGATGGATGTCCGAAGCGCGCAGCTTGAAGGCGTCCACGATGATCTGGTTCACCAGCCGGATTAACGGCGCGTCCGCGTCCACCGCCCCGCCGTCATCCGCACCGGGCAGGGTGGCTTCGACATGGTCCTCGGTGAGTTCCTGGATGACGTCCTTGAAACGGTCGTCGTTGGCAATGTTCTTCTTCTCGACGCCGCCATAATACTTGTTGAGCGCGGACTCGATGTCCTGCTCGGACGCCACGCGCAGCTCGATCTCCGCATTGAGCAGATGCGTCAGCGTGTCAATGGTGTTCAGGTCGGACGGGTCGGCGATGGCGACGGCGACCTTGCCCTCGGATTTGAAAACGGGAACGACGCGGTATTTTTTCGCGGTGTGGCGCGGAATGATGGAAATGACATCGTCAGGAATCTGCAATCCGGTCAGCTGCACCACCTCGGCGCCGAATTGCGCGGCCTTGGCCTGGGTCACGTCCGCCGGCCGGATCAGCTTGTTGGCCAGCAACAAGTCCACCACACCCACACCCGAAGCCTGGGCTTCGCTGCGCGTCTTGGCGAGCTGCTCGGCGGTCACGAAGCCGAGGTCCACCAGTAAATCCACCAGATAATCGTCTTGTTCTGCCACAACGGTATTGCATCACACGGTATCACAACGCCCCGCAGAATGCGCGAAGAAGTTATTCAGCCGGAGTGTGAATTGTCAATGCCGACTCCTGATTCTTTATTGAACATTTGACATCCTATTTTGACGCCGCGGCCGGCAGTTTGCAGTTGTCGCGCCCCAGCCAGTCCAATAAGAATGTTGCCATGCAAACTGCCCTGGTCTGCCGTTGCCTTTTTGTCTGCGCGTTTTCCGGCATGTTCAATTTGAATCTGGCTGCCGCCAATCCCGCACTGCACGATTATCCCGTCCAGCCCGTGCCCTTCACCGCCGTGCATTTCGATGACAATTTCTGGGCGCCGCGCCTGGAGACCAACCGCCTCGTCACCATTCCCTATGCCTTTGGACAGTGCAAGGCGTCCGGACGCATGGATAATTTTGAACGCGCCGCCGCCGTGTTGCGCGGCGAGAACATTACCAACCGCCAGCCGCCCGGTTTTCCGTTCGACGACACGGATCCCTACAAGGTGCTCGAAGGCGCCTCCTATGCCCTGGCCGTCCAGCCCGATCCCCAAATGGCGGCCTATCTTGACTCGCTCATCGCGCTGTTTGCGGCCGCGCAGGAACCGGACGGCTATCTTTACACCACCCGCACCATTGACCCGGAACATCCGCACCAGTGGGCCGGCACGAACCGTTGGGTGAACGACCCCCAGCTCAGCCATGAACTTTACAACGCCGGCCATCTGTTTGAAGCCGCCGCCGCGCATTACCGGGCCACCGGCAAAACCAACCTGCTCACGGTCGCCACCCGGGAGGCGGATTTGTTGTGCCAAACTTTCGGCCCCGGAACCAACCAGCTGCATCTCTGGCCCGGCCATGAAATCGTCGAGATGGGCCTCGTGAAACTTTACCGCGTCACCGGCCGCCAGCGTTACCTCGACCTCGCCAAATATTTCATTGATGTCCGCGGCAGCCATCCGGGCGGCGATGACTACCACCAATCCCGCATTCCGCCCGTGGACCAGACCGAGGCCATCGGCCACGCCGTGCGCGCCGGTTATCTCTACAGCGGCATGGCTGATGTCGCGGCCCTGACCGGCGACCCGCGCTACGCTCACGCCATTGACGCGATCTGGGAAAACGCGACGGGCAAAAAACTTTATCTCACCGGCGGCATCGGCGCCCGGGCCAATGGCGAGGCCTTTGGCGCCAACTATGAACTGCCCAACCTCACCGCCTACAACGAAACCTGCGCCGCCGTCGCCAACGATTTCTGGAACGAACGCCTGTTCCTGTTGCACGGCGACGCACAGTACGTGGACGTACTCGAACGCACATTGTACAACGGGCTGCTGTCCGGCGTCTCGCTGGATGGCACCAAGTTCTTTTATCCCAACCCGCTCGAATCCGACGGCTCGCACGAACGCAGCCCGTGGTTCGGTTGCGCCTGCTGCCCGGGCAACATCACCCGTTTTCTGCCGTCCCTGCCCGGTTACTTTTACGGCCAGCAAGGTGATAAAATTTTTGTAAACCTTTACGCGGGCGGCACGGCGGACATCACGCTTGATGACGACCGCAAAATCAAACTTACGCAGCAAACGCGCTACCCGTGGGACGGGGCGGTGAAGATCATCATGGCACCGGAAAAAAAATCGAAATTTACCGTCAACGTCCGCGTCCCCGGCTGGGCGCGCAACGAGGTCGTGCCCGGCGATCTCTACCAGTTTCTGGATGACGCGAAGGAAGCGGTGACGCTCAAGGTCAACGGCCGCGAGGTGCCGGTTAAACTCAATCACGGTTACGCAAGCCTTGATCGAACCTGGAAACCCGGCGACGTGATTGAACTCAACCTGCCGATGCCCATTCGTCGCGTGGTCGCCAATGCCAACGTGGTGGCGGACACGGGCCGGGTGGCGTTGCAGCGCGGACCCATTGTTTTTTGCGCCGAGTGGCCGGACAACCCGGCCGGCAAAGTCCGCAACCTGCTGCTGCCCGATGACCAGCCGCTTACCGCCAAATTCGAGCCTGCGCTGCTCAACGGCGTCGAAACCATCCAGGGCCGGGCGTTCAGCGTTGCCAAAAACGCCGACGGCTCGCTGGCGAAAACCGGGCAGGACTTCAAGGCCATTCCATATTTCGCCTGGGCCAATCGCGGGCGCGGTGAAATGGCCGTCTGGATCGCCCGGTCGGAAGGCGCGGTTCGCGTGCCCTGATGGCGCACGGCAACCGGGCTGCCAATCTGCCGCCATTTATTTTGACGACAGACTTTGGGGTTGCCTTTGTCCATTCATTTCCTAACTTCGCCTTCATGCAATCCGCCAAATCGCTCCGTTGTTTTTTTGCCATCACGCTTTCCCTGGTCCTGTCTTCCACCGTTTTCGCCGCCGACACCAACTGCCCGCGCGAGCGGTTGCTGCTCGATTTCGGCTGGAAATTTCACCTGGGCAACGAATGGGGCCATACCCAGAACCTGGCCAAGGCCGGCAGCGGCAGCGGTCCCGCCGGCCGTTCGTTCGGCGACGCCAGCTGGCGCACGGTCAATCTGCCGCATGATTGGGTGGTGGAGCTGCCGTTTGACCAGGAGGCGGATGGCAGCCACGGATTCCATCCCGTCGGGCCAGGCTTCCCCACCAACAACGTGGCGTGGTATCGCCGCACTTTCGATCTGCCGAAGGAAGACGCGAATCGGCGGCTGTGGCTGGAATTCGACGGCGTGTTCCGCGATTGCGAAGTGTTCGTCAACGGCTGGTTTGTCGGCCATCACGAGAGCGGTTACAACGGCTTCCGCTACGACATCACCGATGTGGCGAACGTCGGTGGCAAAAATGTCGTTGCCGTGAAAGTGGACGCGTCGCAATTCGAGGGCTGGTTCTATGAAGGCGCGGGCATTTACCGCCACGTCTGGCTCGTGAAGACCGCGCCTCTGGCTATTGCGCCGGATGGGATTTTTGTTCACAGCAAATTTGAAAACAATGTGCCGGAGGGCAAGGCGGAAATTCACGTCGAAGCCCGGCTGCTCAACACGCTGGCCAACGCCACCGCAACCACGGTTCGTTGCGAAATTGTTTCTCCCGCCGGAGAATTGGCGGCGAAATTCAAGGAAACCGAAACCATAAAAGGTGGATCGCAAAAAGCGGTGAAGCTCGCGGCAAAAGTGGCCTCGCCGGTTCTCTGGTCGCCGGAATCACCCAAACTTTACAAGCTCATCACCACGGTTGAAACGGATGGCAAAGTGGTTGACCGCCAGGAAACCGAGTTCGGCATCCGCACCGTCGCATTCCATGCCGACAAGGGATTTTTACTGAACGGCAAGCCGTACGTCCTCAAGGGCACGTGCAACCACCAGGACCACGCCGGCGTCGGCGCGGCGCTGCCGGATGCCGTGCAATATTTCCGCATCGCGAAACTCAAGGAGATGGGCGACAACGCCTATCGCACCTCGCACAACCCGCCCACGCCGGAGCTGCTCGACGCTTGTGACCGGCTGGGGATGCTCGTGATGGATGAAAACCGCCTGCTCGGCAGCGACGAGGAAAATTTGCGCCGCTTGGAAGGCCAGGTCCGGCGCGACCGCAACCATCCGAGCGTCGCCATCTGGTCCCTGGCCAACGAGGAATTCGCCACGCAGAGCACACCCGCCGGCAAACACGTTGCGGCCACGATGCAGGATTTGGTCCACCACCTCGACCCGACCCGGCCCGTGACCATCAACGCGGACCTGGGCAACCAGTTCTCTGGCGTTAATGAAGTCATCGAGGTCCGCGGCTGGAGCTATCACATCGGCACGAGCAACATGGACGCCTATCACGCGGCACACCCGGCCCAGCCGAACGTCGGCAGCGAGCAAGGCAGCACCGTCGGCACCCGCGGTATTTACACCAATGACCCGGCGCGCGGCTACGTCAGCGCCTACGACGTGGGCGCCACCAAATGGTCCAACACCGCCGAAGACTGGTGGGGTTTTTTTGCCGCGCGGCCGTGGCTTTCCGGCGGGTTCGTCTGGACGGGCTTTGATTATCGCGGCGAGCCGACGCCCTACGGCTGGCCGTGCGTCAATTCGCATTTCGGCATTCTCGACACCTGCGGTTTTCCCAAGGACAACTTCTGGTATTACCAGGCTTGGTGGACGAAGCAGCCGGTGCTGCACCTGCTGCCGCACTGGAACTGGCCGGACATGCAAGGCAAGGACGTTGACGTGTGGTGCTACGCCAATTGCCAGCAGGTCGAGCTGTTCCTGAACGGCCAGAGTCTCGGCCGGCAAACGATGACAAATTATTCGCATCTGCACTGGCCGGTGAAATACGCGCCCGGCGTTTTGAGCGCCAAGGGTTACACCGACGGCCGGCTCGTCTCGGAAACAAAAATCGAAACCACCGGCGCGCCCGCCGCCGTCCAGCTCGCGCCCGACCGCTCCACCCTCAACGCCGATGGCGAGGACGTCAGCGTGTTCACCGTGGCCGTGACCGACGCGCAAGGCCGCGTCGTGCCGGTGGCGACCAACTTGATCCATTTTGACTTGAGCGGCCCCGGAAAAATCCTGGGCGTGGGCAATGGCGATCCCAGCTGCCACGAGCCGGACCAGTTTTTGCCGCAGGTGTCCAGCCGGTCGGTGCCGGTGAACGACGGTTGGCGCTGGAAACAACTTCCGGATGTCCGCAATCAGGATCTGGCCGAATTTAAGGCGGACTTCGACGATTCGAGCTGGGACATGGCCCATCCGCTGTCGGACAGCGGCCCCTTGGAGGAACAGGAGCAGGCGGTTTTTCGCGCCAAAATCCAGGTGAGCGAGCAGGATCTCGCCGCGGAATCGGTGGAACTGTGCTTCGGCATGGTGGACGAGGATGGCTGGGTCTATGTGAATGGCCAGTACGTTGGTGAAACGCATGACTGGCGGGTGCCGGCGGCGTTCGATGTCAAATCTGCGTTGCATCCGGGCGAGAACACCATCGCCATCGGCGTGGCCAACTGGAACGGCGCAGGTGGCATCAACAAGGGTGTCACCCTGCAATTTGCCGACAAACCGGCTGCGACTGCCTGGTCGCGCAGCGTGTTCAACGGCCTCGCGCAAATCATCGTGCAATCCACAAAAGAACCCGGCGAAATCAAGCTGACCGCTAGCGCGGACGGTTTGTCGCCGGCAACCGTGTACGTTCGATCCCTGCCCTGCACCCCGCGACCGGCCGTGCCCTAAACCGCCAGTCGCCAAGGACCATCCAATTATTGTCCACCGTGGGACAAGGTCTTTGATGGCCTTGCATCGCCTGCGGAAAAACTTGTTGGCGCGTTTCGTCGGCGCTGTGTAATTTCGCCGTCATGCAACGGACAATTCTTTACGCGCTGACTGTTTTCGCAGTTTGCCTTTCGCCCGCTGTCGCTTTTGGTGACGAGGAAGTCTGCGTGGCCTGCGACCGGAAAGTTCTGGTCAGCGGCGAGATCAGCCACGGGCGCGGGCACGAAAGCCTGGCGATTCAAGGTGCCCCCAAACGCGGCGAGGAAGCCTTCCGCGAGGAAATCTACGGAACCAATTTCACCCTGTCCGTCCCCAATCTGCCGGCGGGCCAGTATACGGTCCTGGTCGGCGTCGCGGAAGTTGATTTCACCAACGCCGGCGAACGTGTGTTCGATATCGCCTGCGCTGACCAGATGCTGGCCAGCAATCTGGACATTTTTGCCGCCGCCGGCGGCGCGGGGAAGGTTTATTTCATCCCCGGCCAGGTTGATTTTCCCGGCGACGCTGTGCGCGGGCCGCTCACACTCACCTTCACCGGGCACAACAGCGCGGCGAAATTGAATACGTTCGAACTCAAGGACGCCTCCGGACAATCCCTCATTTCCATGCGCGCTGAGGATTTGATCAACGCCGGGGACGCCACCGCGATGCAGGCGCCCGTCGTCACCGGACCGGAACTCTGGAAGGATTCCGCGCAGCCCGCCGCCACGCGCGTCCACGACTTGGTGCGCCGGCTGTCGCTGGCGGAAAAAGTGTTGCAGATGCGGAACAGCGCGCCGGCCATTCCAAGGCTTGGCATCCCCGCCTACGATTATTGGAGTGAATGCCTTCACGGCGTCGCGCGCGCCGGTGTGGCCACGGTTTTTCCACAGGCCATCGGCATGGCCGCCACCTGGGACGCGCCGCTCCTGCGCGAAACCGCCGGCGTCATCGCCACCGAGGCCCGCGCCAAGCACAACGACTACGTCCGCCGGCACGACGGTGACAGCGCGCGCTATTTCGGGCTGACGTTCTGGACGCCGAATCTCAACATCTTCCGCGATCCGCGCTGGGGCCGCGGCCAGGAAACGTACGGCGAAGATCCGTTCCTCACCGCGCAACTGGGCGTGGCGTTTATCCGCGGGTTGCAGGGCGACGATCCGAACCATCTCAAGGCGATGGCCTGCGCCAAACATTTTGCCGTTCACAGCGGCCCGGAATCGGAGCGCCACTCGTTTGATGTGGCCCCGACGGAGCGCGATTTTCACGAAACCTACCTGCCGCAATTCGAGGCCGCCGTACGCGAAGGCCACGTCGGCGCCGTGATGGGCGCCTACAATTCCGTCTATGGCGATCCGGCCTGCGCGAACCCGCTTCTGCTCACGGATATTTTGCGCAAGCAATGGGGTTTTGATGGGCATGTCGTTTCCGATTGCGGCGCGATTTACGACATCTATGCCAATCACAAATTCACCGGCACCTCGGAGGAAGCGGCGGCGGCAGCCGTCAAGGCGGGCGACGACCTCTGCTGCGGCATGGATTACAACCCGCTGGCGCGCGCGGTCAAGGCCGGGTTGATTTCCGAAAAGGAAATTGACACGGCGGTCGGCCGTGTGCTCGAGGCGCGGTTCCGGCTCGGACTGTTTGATCCCCCGGACAAGGTGCCTTACGCGCAGATCCCGATCACGGAAAACGACACGCCCGAACACGAGGCGCTGGCGCTGAAAATGGCCCGCGAATCCATCGTGCTTTTGAAGAATGACGGGTTGTTGCCGCTCGACCGGACCAAAATCAAACGCATTGCCGTCATCGGCGCCAACGGGGCGTCCGTGCCGGTGCTGCTCGGCAATTACAATGGCACACCCTCCCGGCCGGTTACCCTGCTCGACGGCATTAAACAGGCCGTGGGACCGAACATTGAGGTGATTTATGAACCGGGCTGTCCGCTGGCGATGCACCAGGACGGAACAGACAAGCCCGACATCCGGCAGTGGACTGAAGCGATCAAGGCCGCATGGATGGCGGACGTTATCATTTACGCCGGCGGCATCAGTGCGCGGCTCGAAGGCGAGGAAATGAAGGTGAACTATGAAGGTTTCGACGGCGGCGACCGCACGGAGATTGAACTGCCCGACGTGCAAACCGAATTGCTCAAGGCGTTGCAGGGAACCGGCAAGCCGGTGGTGTTCGTCAATTGCAGCGGCAGCGCCATCGCCATGCCGTGGGCCGTCACCAACGTCCCGGCCATCGTGCAGGCTTGGTATCCGGGCGAACAAGGCGGCCGCGCCGTGGCCGATGTTTTGTTCGGCGATGCCAATCCCGCCGGACGCCTGCCGGTCACCTTTTACCATGCCACCGCCGACCTCCCGGCTTTTGACAACTATTCGATGTTCAACCGCACCTACCGTTATTTCAAAGGCCAGCCGGACTTCGCCTTTGGCCATGGCCTGAGCTACACCCGGTTTGGCTACGACGATTTGAAAATCAACGGAACAACGTTTGCAGCGGGCGATACCGTCAAGGTCAAATTTGGTCTGTTGAACGAAGGCGGATGGGACGGCGATGAAGTCGTCCAGGTTTATTTCCGACACGTGAACTCCGCCCGGGTCCAGCCCAAGCTCGCGCTGTGCAGCTTTGCGCGAATACATCTGACGGCCAGCCAGGGCGCCCGGTTCACCATGAACATACCAGTGGAACGGTTCCGCAGTTGGGATGCGGTAAAAAAGCAATATGTCGTCGAACCCGGCAACTATGAACTGCTTGTGGGCGCGGCCTCCGATGACATCCGGCTGCATGCGCCGCTAAACGTCACCGCTGCGAAATGACCGGCGAGTTTGGTCGGCAGTTGTCGGTCCGATCGCTGCCTTGCAAAATATCTGGCAACCTGGCGGCAAGTTGACAGGATGTTTGTGTGTTCAACGCTTCCGTAAAATTCGCAACCGCCTTTTGTGGGTTGGCCCTGCTTGGATCTGAAGTCGCAACCTGCGCCGGTGATCTCACCATTTGGTTTCAGCAACCGGTGGAGCCTGCCACAAACGAGCCGCCGGCCTCCGCCAAAGGTGCGCCACCGCTCGGATTGGCCGGCGGCAAGGCTTCCCGGTTCATCAACGAAGCGCTGCCCGTCGGCAATGGCCGCCTCGGCGGTCTGATTGCCGGCGAAACCGCCCGCGAACGCATCGTGCTCAACGAGGACAGCCTGTGGACCGGCGACGAAAATCCATCGGGCGACGACAAAACGATGGGCGCCTACCAATGCCTGGGTGATTTGTTCATCAATCTGCCGGGACACGAAAAAGTTTCGGATTACCGGCGCGACCTCGACATCGGCAACGCGCTGGCGCATGTCAGCTACACATCGGGCGGTGTGAATTACCGGCGCGAATATTTTTGCAGCCAGCCGGCTGGGGTCCTCGTTGTACGGCTTACCGCCGACCGGCCCGGCAGCTACACCGGCAGCCTGGAATTGCAGGATGCCCACAACGCCCGGACCATCGCCGGGAAAAATCGCCTCACTGCCGCCGGCGCGCTTTCGAACGGCCTGAAATACGAGACGCAATTGATCGTCGTCCCGGGGGGCGGGTCGCTGGCGACCAACGGCGCGTCAATTGAGTTCAAGAATTGCGATAGTCTCACGCTCATCATCGCAGCGGGCACGGACTACGCGATGGATTACAACCGCCATTACCGCGGACCGGACCCGCACGCGCGCGTGACCCGGCAGGTTGAAAGCGCCGCGGGGAAAACTTACGATGACCTCAAGGCCGGGCACGAAAAGGATTATCACGCGCTGTTCGATCGCGTGGCGCTCGACCTGGGAAAATCTTCCGCCGCGCAAACCGCGTTGCCCACCGACCAGCGCAAGCTGGAGGCTTTCACGAATGTTGATCCCGAATTTGAAGCGCTGTTGTTCCAATACGGACGTTACCTGTTGATCTCGTGTTCACGGCCCGGCGGCCTGCCCGCCAATCTGCAGGGACTTTGGAACGACCTGAACAACCCGCCGTGGCATTCCGATTATCACGCGAACATTAATGTGGAGATGAACTACTGGCCGGTCGAAACGGCGAATTTATCCGAGTGCCACCAGCCATTTTTTGACCTCGTTCAGAGCCAGTTGCCGGCCTGGCGCCAGACCACGGCCGCCTCGGCTGACCTCAAAACCCCTGCCGGCGCGATGACCGGACGAGGCTGGGCCATCCGCACCTCGCATAATATATATGGCGGCATGGGCTGGAAATGGGACAAGACCGCCAATGCCTGGTACTGCCATGGTTTTTGGGAACATTACCTCTTTACCGGTGACAAGAAGTTTTTAAAGAAAGAAGCGTGGCCCGTCATGAGGGAAAGCTGCGAGTTCTGGACGGACCATCTGAAGGCATTACCCGACGGCCGGCTGGTTGTGCCTGACGGCTGGTCGCCGGAACACGGCCCGGTCCAGGACGGCGTAAGCTACAACCAGGAAATTGTCTGGGACCTGTTCGACAACACAGTCAAGGCCAGCGAAGCGCTCGGCATTGACCGCGCGTTCCGCGATAAAATCGCCGCCCTGCGGGACAAGCTGGTCACGCCGGGAATCGGAAGCTGGGGCCAGTTGCTCGAATGGATGACGGAATTGCACGACCCGAAATATCCCGAACTCGACACGCCCAACGACCATCATCGCCACACGTCGCCGCTGTTCGGAGTTTATCCCGGACACCAGATCAGCACCGTCAAAACGCTCCGACTGGCGGCAGCGGCGAAGGTGCTGCTCGACGCGCGCGGCATTGACCCCGGCAGCGACGTGCGCGAATGGTCGTTCGCCTGGCGCACCGCGCTGTATGCGCATCTGCACGACGCTGCGAGCGCCCATTTGATGCTCCAGCAGTTGTTCTCCGCGCGCAACACCTGCCCGAACCTCTTCGGGCTGCATCCGCCGATGCAGATTGACGGCAACTTCGGCATCACGGCCGGCATCGCGGAGATGTTGCTGCAATCCGACGAATCCGGAATCAACCTTTTGCCAGCGCTGCCGGCCGCCTGGCCCGACGGCAACGTGAAGGGATTGCGCGCCTGCGGCGGCTTCGAAGTGGACATCACCTGGAAGGCCGGCAAGCTGGTTTCCGCCACCGTGCATTCGCTGCTGGGCAACCCCTGCCGGCTGCGTTACGGCGACGTGGCCTGTGATGTGAAAATCAAAAAAGGCAAAACGTTCCAGTGGGACGGACCAGCGCCATTAAATTGATCTCAACGCTTCCCGTTCGTACGCCGCGTATTTCCTGACAAGCTGGTCGTAGACTTTTGCCGCCTTTGCGTTCGGTTTGATTCCACTGTTGCGAATCGGTGCGGTGAAACCAGCCACGATCGTTTTCCACTTCGGTTTTTTCCCGGACTGGACGAGCCAGCCGTGCGCGGCCTGCAGCGCGGCACCCAGCGCTGCGCTCTTGGAAATTTCAATGCGCTCCACGCGACAGTTCATCACGTCGGCCATGACCTGTAGCAGCGGCAGTGCGTTCGAGGCCCCGCCGGTGGCGTAAATGCAATCGGGCGCAACCTTCATCCAATGCGAGTGCAGCCGCATGGACATCATCTGCGCCTCGACGATGGCGCGGCAGTTCGCTGAGGCGTCTTTTTCGTCGAGATTAAAACGATGAATGCCCGGCCGGTTCACGCGCGGGACAATTTCCGCCTCGAACCACGGCAACAGGATGCCGCCACTGCCGCCCGGCCGGGTTGCATTCAATACCGCGCCGAATTTTTCCCAACTCTTGATGCCATAGGCGTCGCGGATTTTCTCGCGTGCCAGCGAACCATTCTTGAAGCAGATGAGCGTCATGTAGCCGCCCGCGGGCGAGCCGAAAACGTGGCCTTCGCCGTTCGCGTCGGTCTGGCATTTTTGCATCGAGCCGAAAAACGTGTCGCTCGTGCCGAGACTGATGGCAACCTGGCCGGGCTTGATGAGGCCGAGGCCGATGACACTGGCCGGATTGTCGCCGGTCCAGACGGTGGCGAGCGCTTCGGGATTAAGCCCATATTTCCGGACGAAATAAGCGCTGACCTTGCCGATGACCTTTCCCGACGCGGCGAGCGGCGGCAGTTTCTCCTTCAACCCCGGCGCGGTGGCCTTGAGGGCGCCCGGATGCCAGATTTTTTTCCGGATGTCCATGAGGTTCATGCCCGCGCCGTCGCCATAATCAATTGGCGCAATTTTTCCCGCGAGCAGTGACGCCATGAACGAGCTGACCAGGGCGATGTGCGAGGTTTTCCGGTATGCCGACGGTTCGGTTTTGGCGAACTTGCGGATTTGCGGGCCGGTGAACCGCTCGAACGTGTCGGAACCGGTCGCCGTGGCCGTGGCCCGGATGCCGCCGAGTTTCGCCCGGATTTCCGCACACTCTTCCGCCGTGGAGGAATCCATCCAGATGGGCGACGTCTCGCGGGAGAAAACACCGTTGAGGTTTTCGACCAGAGATTTTTTGGAATTCAGATTCGCCAGCGCATTCACGGCCTTCCCGTTGAAATAGATGGAGCCGTGCTGCTGGCCGCTGCCGCTGACGGCGAGAATTTCACCGAGCGCAACGCCATCCTTTTTCATCCGGGCAAACAACAAATCGAGCGCCCCGGCCCACATCAACGGCGAGCTGTGTTTGACCAGCGGATCGCGGCTGCGCAGGACGCCGTTTTGGGTGCCGTACTGCGGCAATGCCTGGTCAAAGTTCAGCGATTTTTCATACACGACCTTGCGACGGTCATAGTCAATGATCACCGCGCTCAGGCTTTGCGTGCTGGAATCGAGTCCAAGAAATAATTTTGCCATGAAGTTTACAGTGTTGTTCCGATCAGATTTGGTAACAACAAAAACGGTCCGAGCCAATGAAAAACACCACTGTGCGCGGTTCTGGTCTCCTCGTTGCAAAGCAATTAACCGACCGGATCTGTAACCTTGTTCCGGTTTTGCCGTCTAGCCAACGACGATGCACACCATAAAAATGAAAAATATTCCCATGCGTTCCGAACGGTCTCGTTCAAAAACCGATCCGGCAACTCCGCCGTCACTCGGGCATCGCCTGGGAATCCTTGGGGCGGTCTTGATTCTGGGGCTGTCCGCTGGTCCCGCGACGGCCGCAGAAGACACCAACAGCACTCCGGCTGCCGCCCCGGTTGCCAAGAATCTTTCGAGAACCGTCGGCCTGGACATCATCAGCCAGGCCGTCAATCCCGACAAAACCGTCAGCCTGGTTTTCAAGTGGAGCGAGAAAGGCAACGAGATGAAGCGGACGGTCATCGTCAACGACAGCACCATCGTGGTGTACAACGGCCAGCTCAGGAAGTTCGCTGATCTGACGGATCAGGAGCTGCGTGCCAAGGCAGTGGCGACGGTTGGAGCCGATGGCGTCACAACGGTGCTCCTGCGTTTTGGCAAGGCACCGCTGCCGAAAGACCAATTGACTCCGGCCCAGTCGGCCCTGCTGGCCACGTTGGCGCCGCCCACCACGGCCAAATCCGATGCGGCCCTGGACAAACGCGTCGCCGCGTTGGTTGGTTCACTGGCTTTGAACGACCCGGCCAAGGAGAAACGGGTGCGCGCGGTCCTCGCCGCAAACCTGCGCGCCGTACGCGATGCGCATAATGCCGGGCTTCAGCTCGATCCAGCGGTCCACAAAAACCTCATCACCGGTTTGCAAGCCGACCTGACACCCGAGCAGGTTGATGCCGTGAAGGACAGGCTCACCATCAACAAGCTGCCCATCACCTTCAAGGTCTATCACCAAATCCTGCCCAACCTGACGCCCGAGGACGACCGCAAGGTCCTGGACCAGCTTGAGCAGGCGCGCGAACAATGCCTGGATGTCAAAAACCCGGATGAAATGGCGCCCATCTTCAAGAAGCACAAGACGGAGATTGAACACTACTTGAACAGCCACGGTTACGACTGGGACAAGGCCTACAAAGCTTTTGCGGATGGCCAAAAAGCCGGTTCAACAACGTCCTCAACCAACCCGGTGCCGGCCTCAAAATAGTCGGCCGGGGAAACTCGGAGCCGTGGCCAAATCAACACGGTTCCATGGCGACTGTGTAGACGGCGAATGTGGTCTTGTTGGATGTTGGTGCGAATTACGGCTCAACCGGGGCGATGGTGTCAGCCCGACCTGCCGCACCGCCGGCATAACGAATGCGCAGCGCCATGCCGGGTTTGCCGGGCAGCTCGACGGCCCCGCCATCGCGATCCACAAAGTCGTAGCGGTCCTTCGCCTTGACGGTGAAAACGCCATTCACCGGCGTAATGGTCATGTTCCAGGTGTCAATCACCTCAACGCGAAATTCCATGCCGTCGGCGAGGCCGTCGTGCGGGAGCACAAATGTCCAGGACGTGGGCGCCGCGTGGCCGAAATATTTCAGGTAGTACTCGCCCGATTTTCCGGCCATGTCCGTGTCCTGGAACTTGTCCGTTGGATCCAGCCCGCCGGGCGGTCCATCTTCCAGAATTTTGCGCAGGAACGCCAGGCGCTTCCAGCTTTCGCCGCGCAACACGCCGCCGTAGGACAGCCAGGTGTCGTTGGTGTTGAGATAACATTCGCCGTGTTCCACGTAGGTGCCCGCCACCGTGCCGGCCCAGATGCGGTGGAGCATCTCCTCCGCCGAAAGCTGGCCCCAGCGGTAGTTTTCGTTCCCCTCATACTTCACTTCGTCGAAGACGATCGGCTTGCGCCAGACGTCGCGGAAGAGCACGGCCCGGCCCGGGTCCTCCACCGCCGAACCGTTCTGGATGCTGGCGTGCGTCACCCAGGGTTGGTTGTTATTATAAACGAAATAGCCGTTGTGAATTGAGCGCAGATGGTTGTAGGGATCGGCCTGTTGCACGATCTGGAAATAGCGGTCCCAATCGGATTCGGTCTTCGTCCGCAGAAAATCATATTCGTTGGCCATGGACCACCAGACATTATGATAGGCGGAAAGGCGGGCGACGATGTAGCGCAGATAACGCTCATCCGTTGCGGCATCCAGCGAGTCAAACGCCCACGACTTGCCGTAGGGATGGAACAGAATCACATCAGCCTCGACGCCTTCATCGCCCAACTGGCCGATCCGCTGCTCCAGTTTCTGGAAGAATGCCGGGCTGAAGCGCGTGTAATCCCAGTCCTTGCGCGGTTTGCCTTCAAAAGGAAACAGCGTCGGCGGCACTGACTTCTTGAAATCCTGGTCCTGGGGAAACACCAGCATGCGAAGCTTGTTGAAAGGCGAATTGGACAGCGTCTTGAGCGTCAGTTCCTGCCAGGCATCGGGCGCCTGCAGCCAGTTGTAACAGGTGGTGCCAATGGGGTAGTATGGCGTCCCGTCGGCGTAGGCAAAGTGATAGGTGTTATGGACGCGCATCGGTCCGTGATTGCCCGGCAGAGGCGCAGTGACGGTGAATGAACCCATCCGCTTGGTCAGCGGCCAGCGGTTGGCGCGCGTTTCATAATGCCAGTCGCCGGTCTGGTCCGGCATGAACCGGATGCGATAGACACCGTCGCCGTCATAAAACCCCGGCACCTCAATGCTTCGGGAGCCGTTGCCGAACACGGCGGACAAGCGCACGTCAAGAAACGGATTGCCGTTGGTCGGGCCATTCAGCACCACTTCGTAAATGCCCCATTGCGGCACCATGTCCGCCGAAGTGGCGCCGACCGGTGTGGAAACGACGATGGCGAATAAAAGACCAAAGATGACAGTCCATGCTGAAGCGCGGATGCCGAACGTGGAAAAGGACTTTTTCATAAGCATGATTCTATTGGTTTACATTCCATCTTGCCAGTTGCTTGCGAACGTGTAGCTCCCGGCCGGTGCTTCGCAAACCAGAAACCGTCCGTCTCGGCCGGTGACGCGCAGGCCGGCCACCCTTTCAACCGGCACGCCGCTTTCAGTCACCTCAATTCCCGGTTCACTGGGCACATACACCCGGGCGGCGGTGTTGGCGGGAATGTGGATGGTCCAGGACAATTTTTTACCGTCTCGCTTCCAGTCGCTCACAATCTCACCATGCATGGTGCGGTAACTCGCGCGGGCGAAGTCAAGGTCCTGCCCGATGAACGGCCGCAGCACGAACCGCTGGAAACCGGGCGCCTCGGGATCCAGTTCGATGCCCGCAACGTGACGGAACAACCATTCGCCCACCGAACCGAGCGAATAATGGTTGAACGAATTCATCTGCGGATTGAAGAACCCACCTTTTTCCGTCCAGCCGTTCCACCGTTCCCAAATCGTGGTCGCTCCGTGCTTCACCGGGTAAAGCCACGACGGATAATCGTCGCGCAACAACAGCCGATACGCGACGTCCGCATGACCGGCCAGCGTTAACTGCGGATTAAGATGGCTGATGCCGATGAACCCGGTGCTCAGATGCCAGTCCAGCGCCTGAATGTTTGCCACCAAATGTTCCGCGGCGCGGGCGCGAACGTTGTCCGGCAGCAGGTTGAACGCGAGCGCCAGCAGATAGGCCGTCTGCGTTTCAACGGTGAGCCGGCCGTCTCCGCGGAGAAATTCTTTTTGAAACGCGGCGCGCACCTTCTCGAACATCGCCTGGAAACGTTTCGCCTCCGTTTCGCGCCCAATTTCGCGCGCCATGCGGGCCAGCTTCGCCGCATCGTCCGCCCAGTACGCGGTCGCCAGCAGGTTTTTCATCGGCGAATGAGTGCGAAACGTCGTATCGGTTGGAATGCAAAGCCAGTCGCCGTAGTTGTTGCCGAGTTCGCGGGTCCGCAGGCCGTCGGTATTGTGCCGCTCGATCCAACCGAGCCAGGCCGTCATCGCCTGCCAGTGGCGTTCGATAATGCGTTTGTCGCCGTAAACGCGCCAGATCGTCCACGGCACAATGACCCCGGCGTCAGCCCAGCCCGCCGCACCGCACAGCCCGTCGAGCCCGACAAAATTTTCGCCTTCGCGCAAACGCGGCGCCGTGTCCGGGAAAATGCCGTCGGCGGTTTGCGCGTCCTCGACGTCAATCATCCACTTTGTGAAAAATGCCGCGACGTCCATGTTGTAGCTCGCCGTGCGCAGGAAGACCTGCGCGTCGCCCATCCAGCCGAGACGCTCGTCGCGTTGCGGACAATCGGTGGGCACGGTGATGAAATTATCGCGTTGCGACCAGAGGCCGTTAAGCCAGAGCCGGTTCACGCCCGCGTGCGAACACTCGAACCACCCGGCCGGCGGCGTGGCCGAGTGGACCACGCATCCGGTGACGGCATCCTTGCCCGGCGCAAACGGCAGACCGGTGAGTTCGACAAATTGAAAACCGTGAAACGTGAAACGTGGTTCCCAAACTTCATCGCCGCCGCCTTTGCAGAGGTAAACGTCTGTCGCCTTCGCCTGGCGGAGGTTCTCCGTGTACAGCGTGCCATCAGGATTGAGCCGTTCCCCATGACGGAGCACCACGCGTGTGCCCGCAGGAATATTTTTCAGACACAATCGTACCCAGCCGGAAATGTTCTGGCCGAGGTCGTAAATGAAAATACCGGGACGGACCTCGTTCACCGAAACCGGCACACGGGTCTCCACCACGCGCACCGGCTCGGAACGCTGGGCCACGAGCGGCACGGCGGGCGCGGCCACTTCACGGGCGGACAACCAGTCCCTGCCGGCGAATTCTGTGCCATCCCAACCAGTCCGTTCGCGACGGGCATCGTAGATCTCGCCCATCATGAAATCCGAACTAAGAATCGGCCCGGTGTTGCAGGTCCAGGTGCCGTCCGTGCCGATGGTGAGGCGTTCGCCACTGGCCAGCTCAATTTCAAGCTGGATCAACAGGCTGTTTTCCAGGCTGCCATATCGGGCGCGCGTCTCCTGCCAGCCGACGTATCCGCTCCACCAACCGTCACCCAACACGGCACCGATGACATTTTGTCCGCGGTTGACCAGGCCGGTGACATCGTAGGCGCGATAATGGATGCGCTTGTCGTAATCCGTCCACTCGGGCGCGAAAACATCCTGGCCCACACGGTGTCCGCCAATGCTCAGTTCAAAAAGTCCGCGCGCGCTGGCGTAAATCGTGGCGCGTTTGACCGGACCGGACACGTCGAACTGCCTGCGGAACAGCGCCGGTGTGCCGGGGTCGGTCAAGGTGGGTGCAATCGCTTCCGGGTCGCGCCGGATGATTCCCGGATCGGCGGCAATCCAACGGGCGGACCAGTCTTTTTTGTCCAACAGTCCCATGGTCCAAATCGAGGCCCCGGAACGCGCGGTGTGCCCGGTCTCGTCCCAAACCTCGATATACCAGTGACACACATCGCGCGAGCGTAACGGCCGGCCGGCGTAAACAACGTGCGTCGTCTGATTGCTCTCGACGCGGCCGCTATCCCAGAAATCATTTTCACCAGCAGCAAGCTTTTCCGGCGTGCTGGCGACTCGCACACGGTAAGCAATCTGGCGGGCGCCGCGACGGTCGGACTCGATGATCCAACTCAGGCGCGGAACACGTTCATCCAGACCCAGCGGAGCGACGAGGTATTCGCAGCGCAAACGGGAGACGCTAAGGTCTGTGGCGGGCATCGCTGGCTGGTTTATTCCGACTGATGCAGCCGGCGTTTCATCCAGAAGGGCACCGTGGCGAACCACATGACCGTTCCAATCATCGCGAGGGTCAGGTAAGTGTCTTTGTTCATGGCGTCGTTGAACACCATGATGGCCGAAGAGAACATCAGGATTAATCCGGCAAAGGAAATGAGTTTAAGCAAGGTTTTCATGGTTCAGGCGGTGGCGGTGGCGGTTTTGGTGGAACTGAGGAACCTCTGCTGGATGAAGCTAAAGATGATGTAAAGCAGGACGCAGGCGACCCACTCCGGCAGAACCAGGAAGATCGGGTTTGCGCCTTTAAGGTAAGCGACAACCGATCCGATCATGGGCAGAATCCACGCGGCGGCTGCCGGCCAGCTTACCAATGCGCCGGTCTCGGCGGCGTAGTTCGGCTTCAGGCCGATTTTCGGGAACAGCCAGATGTCAATGAAGATGAACGCGCCGAGTGGCAGCAGCAGCAGGGCGTTTGTCGAAAGCAAAATGTCCAGATGCGTTATGATGGCCGGAATGCAGGCGCAGATGATCATGCCCGCACCGACTACCAGCGTCACGCGCCAGCGGCTCCAGTTGGGCGTAGCCACCTGCAATGCGATGCCCGCGCGATACAACGTCGGGCTGGCGACGTTCCAACCGGCCACCACGACACAGATTGCACCAACCAGACCGGCGCCAAGGTAAGCAATCGGACCGGGAGTTGGTTGAGGATTAACAACGCCAGCCGCCAACTGTTGAGAAATCCATGCGGCACACAGGATGCCCGACGCGACCCAGGCGCAATAATGTCCGAGATACATTCCCGCGCTGGAACAGAAGCCCATCTGCCATTTTTTGGCGTAGCGGAGAATCGTCATGTCACCCATGCCAAAATGCTGCGGCATGTTGCAGAGCCATGAAAAACCGATGACGTGCCAGATGGTGTATTTGGAATACGCAGCGCCGTTGGTGTCAATGCTCACGTTCCCGGTCCAGATTTTTTCATTCGCCACCTGCCAGAAATCCGCGAGGGAATGGCAGCCGAGCGACGGCAGCGTCGCAATCGCGGCGATGAAAAACACCGCCACCATCCATGGCGCCGACATCTTCGAGAAAATCGCCATGCCCTCAAAACCCAGCACCGCCAGGACGGCGATCACCGAACCCACCACCACGGCCAGCACGATCCACATCCATTGCGGCAGCGTGCCGGCAACCATTCCTGGTTCCTGAAAAAAATGTTCGAACGGGATGGCGATGGAAGTCATGGACACGCGCAACATGGCCCCGGCGAGGACGCACAGAATCACGCCAAACACGGCGCTGTAGGCCACGGTCAGCCACGGCCCGCCCAGCTTGCGGATCTGCCAATATTGGGTCAGGCGTGTCTTGACCGCAATCGGCGCACAAATGAACCCCCAGCTCATCACGGCCAGAAAGTTGCCGATGAACAACCCGAGCAGCACGGCCAGGGCACTGCAGCCGTGCAGGACGAAGATGGGCCCGATGACGAACTCCGTTCCCGCGATGTGTTCGCCGGCAAAGGTCGCCCAGAAAATCTTCCAGCTGTGCAGGTCCTTTTCCTTGATCGGCTCGCGTTCGTATTCGTAGAGCGCGTCCAGCCGCTCGACCAGTGAGTTGGGTTTCGGGGTGTCAGCCATAATAATTGGTTACAACCAGTGCGTAGTTTGATTTTCCGCCAGCGTGCTGCGCGGCCACGATAGTCGCAAGTTGTTCATGGTTTCAAGACACAATTATTTCACCGGCCGCTTGTGCCAGTAATTCGCCAGCACCGAGCCGGACACGTTCATCCACGGGCTGAAAATCGCCGCCGCCAGGCCCATCGTCCCCAGCTTGCCCATCGCGCCGGCGATGCCCGATGCCATGCCGCCGTTTTGCAGCCCGACTTCAAACGCCACCGACCGCGCTGAATTTTTATCCAATCCGGCCGCCCGGCTCAGCCAGTAGCCGAAGCCGTAGCCCGCCGCGTTGTGCAACGCCGCCGCCAGGAACAGCAGCAGGCCGACCTGCAACAGATTGTCCCGCCCGGCCGCCGTCGTGACCGTCGTGAAATAAACAATGCCCGCCATCGAAAGGATCGGCATCCGCCGGTCCAGCCACGACAGTTTCAGAGTCAAAAAATGGTAAACCACCCCGACCACCACTGCGCCCAGCAGAAAGCCGCCCACCCCGATGAGGCTGACCGTGGTATCCGAAACGTTCACCTTGATGAGCGCCCAGCCGCCCATCACCAGAAACAAAATCCAAATGGCGCCGACCATTGCCGTGGCCAGGACAATTTTCCGCCCCTGCACCGATGCATGTTTTAAATAATCGTGCAGCAGCGCCGCGCCAATCGGAACGAGCACAATCTTGATGATTTCCAGCATCATCTTGAAAAAATTCACCTCGACCAGCGTTCCCGCGAGCAGCTTCATCCACAATGGCGTCATCAATGGCGCGATCATGGTGGTGACTGCCGTCACCGTGACCGAGAGGGCGAGGTTTGATTTCGCGATGTAGGCCATCACGTTGGACGCCAGCCCGCTCGAACAGGAGCCGATGAGAATGATACCCGCCGCAATTTCCGGTTCAAAATGAAAAACCTTCGTGAGCGCGAACCCCACCAGCGGCATCACCGAAAAATGGCAGACGATGCCCACGAACACGCCACGCGGGGATTTGGCCACGCCGGAAAAATCCTTCAGGCTCATCTGCGTGCCCATGCCGAACATCACCGTCTGGACGACAATGAGGATAAGCCATTTGTCGCGCAGATCAAAGCTGCCCCATTTGAGGAACGCGGCCGGATAAATCATCGCCGCCGTGACCGCCGCAATGATCCAGACCGTGAACTGATAGCCGCGCAGCTTGGGGATGAAGCGGAAGGAAATTGCCAATACAACTGTTAAAATGACCGCCACCAGATGCCAAATGGCGGGATTGCCAAATAACACAACTGGCACCGTTGCGAGCAACAATAAAATCACTGTTGAATAGAATAAATATTTTGCCAGCGGATACATTTAGTTGGTCGTCGGGGACGTGGTGCTTAAATCGTATACCGCAAATATCAGAGTACCGTCGCCAGATAATCCACTGCCAGGCCCGGGCTGGCCAGGATGGGCACGCGCTTGTCCCCGGCGGACAGGCTGTCCACCACCCGGGCCATCGAGGCCTGCGCCAGCACAATCACATCCACCTGCCTCGACAATTCTTTCAACGCCGCCGCCACTTTCGCGTCGTGCGTCACGCCGTCGCCCGCCATCAGCGCGTCAAAGGCGCCTTCCACCAGCTTCGATGCAAGCTCGATTTTCTTTCCGGCAACCGCCGCGCGGCGCTGGATCAAATCCGCCGTCGGTTCCAGCGTAGTTGACAGCGTCGCAATGACCCCGATTTTTTTGCCGGTGGCGACGGCTTTGTCCGCCATCGGCTGGTCCACGCGCAGCACCGGCACGCCGGTCAATTTCGCGCCGGCTTCCACCGCCGCGCCGATGGACGAGCACGTCACAAGGATGTAATCCGCGCCCGCCAGCTCGGCGGATGCCAGATAACCGGCCACGCGACGCGCAATCGTCGCCGTGAGCGAGCCGGCCTCGCGGATGCTTTTCACCAGCGAATCGTCAACGATGTTGAACACATCCACGTTCGGCAGCTTTGCTTTGCACAATGCCGCAAACACCGGCACCAGCGTGGCCGACGTGTGAATCAGTCCGAGCATCTTCCGTTTCATAATATTTCTTCTATCGTCCTCGTTCTCATCCTCGTCTTCGTCCTCGAAAACCGGGAATTCGAAGACGAGAAGGATTGCCACTTCCCGGCGGTCTCACAATCCCAATTCCCGTTTTACTTCCTTGAATGCTTCGAGTGCTATTTCCAGGTCCGCCTGCGAATGCGCGGCGGAAATCTGCGTCCGTATCCGCGCCTTGCCCTGCGGCACGACCGGATACGAAAATCCGATCACATAAACGTCTTTCAGCAGCATGGCGTCGGCAAATTTCGATGCCAGCGCGGCGTCCCCGAGCATCACCGGCACAATCGGATGCGTGCCGGGCAGGATGTCGAAACCAAGCTTCGACATGCCTTCGCGGAAAAATTTGGTGTTGGCTTCGAGCTTGTCGCGCAAGTCGGTCGAGGCGGTCAGCAGCTCCAGCACCTTGAGCGTGGCCCCGGCAATCGCCGGCGCCAGCGTGTTCGAAAACAGATACGGACGCGACCGCTGCCGGAGCAGTTCGACGATTTCCTTCCGTCCACTGACATAGCCGCCGCTGGCGCCGCCCAGCGCCTTGCCCATTGTGCCGGTCAGCACATCAATCCGGCCCAGGACGTTGTTGTGCTCGTGCGTGCCGCGACCGTTCTTGCCCATGAACCCGACCGCATGCGAATCGTCCACCATCACCAGCGCCCTATACTTCTCTGCGAGATCGCAAATGCCGGCCAGGTTGGCGATGTAGCCGTCCATCGAAAACACGCCGTCGGTGGCAATGAGCCGGAACCGCGCACTGGCAGCCTCCTTGAGCTTCGCCTCCAAGTCGGCCAGGTTGTTGTTCGCGTAGCGGTAACGCTGCGCCTTGCAGAGCCGGATGCCGTCAATGATGCTGGCGTGATTCAGTTCGTCAGAAATGACGGCGTCTTCCGCGCCGAGCAGTGTCTCAAACAATCCGCCATTCGCGTCAAAGCACGACGAATATAAAATCGTGTCCTCCGTGCCCAAAAATTCCGTCAACTTTGCCTCGAGCTGTTTGTGAACACCCTGCGTGCCGCAAATAAACCGCACGCTCGCCAGGCCGTATCCCCATTGGTCAATCGCCGCCTTCGCGGCGGCGGCCACCGCCGGATGCTGCGCCAGGCCCAGGTAGTTGTTGGCGCAAAAATTCAAGACCGGCTTGCCGTCCGCCACGCAGATGGCCGTGCCCTGGGGCGTAACAATGACCCGTTCGCGCTTGTAAGTGCCCGCCGACCGAATGCCTGCCAGCTGAACGGTTAGGTGTTGTTTAAATTCTTCGATCATCGCCAGTTCAAGATTACCTTGCCGGATTTGCCGCTCATCATGGCTGCAAAGCCTTTTTCAAATTCGGTGTAGTGAAACCGGTGCGTGATGGCCGGCTTGATGTTCAGGCCGGATTCGAGCATCACCGTCATCTTGTACCAGGTCTCGTACATTTCGCGGCCATAGATGCCTTTGATTGTGAGCATGCCAAACACGACCTTGTTCCAGTCGAACGGCGCCTGCTCCGCTGGAATGCCGAGCATGGCGATCTTTCCGCCGTGCGCCATGTTGTCGATCATCGACCGGAGGGCGGCCGGGTTGCCGGACATCTCGAGACCCACATCGAACCCTTCCCGCATCCCGAGTTGCTTCTGCACGTCGGCCAGATTTCCCTTGGACACGTTCAACACCACGGTTGCACCCATTTTTTTGGCCAGTTCCAGCCGGTGCTCGTTAACGTCCGTCACCACCACAAATCGCGCGCCCGCATGTTTCGCCACCGCCGCTGCCATGATGCCAATCGGGCCGGCGCCAGTGATCAACACATCTTCGCCCAGCAACGGAAACGAAAGCGCCGTGTGTACTGCGTTGCCGAACGGGTCGAAAATCGCGGCCACGTCGCGGTCAATGTCCGGCCGGTGATGCCACACATTGGTCATCGGCACGGAAATGTATTCGGCAAACGCGCCGGGGCGGTTGACGCCGATGCCCTGCGTGTCCTTGCACAGGTGCCGCCGTCCGGCCAGGCAGTTGCGGCAGCGTCCGCAGACCACATGGCCCTCGGCGCTGACCACTTCGCCGGGGAAGAAATCCGTGACGTTGGAACCCACCTCCGCCACTTCGCCGACAAACTCGTGGCCGACGACCATCGGCACCGGGATGGTGCGTTGCGCCCAGTCATCCCATTTGTAGATGTGCAGGTCCGTGCCGCAAATACCGGTGCGATCCACGCGGATCAAGACGTCGTTGATGCCCACCTGCGGTTGGGGAACGTCCTCCAACCACAAACCCGCTTTCCGTTCCTTCTTCACCAGCGCTTTCATAAAATTTCCAATTTGGTTGTCGGGACGGCGGCTCTTGATTTTTGAACTCCGCTTCGCCATCGGGACACGATGAAACTGCTTAAAACCAGCGGCAAAGGCAAGGTCATCGCATTTTTCCCATGTCTTTTGGCAGTTTTATTACACTTGGATTCAGCGCGTTCTTGAACAATCCTGCGGCTTGTGAAATCATGGATGTTCATGACATTTTTCCGTGTCTGCTTATGAGACCTGAAGTGCCCATGCTGACCAAAAAGGCCCGCATGTTACGGCGGGACATTTTTTCGATGATTCATCATTGCGGGGACGGGCACCCCGGGGCCGCGCTGTCCATCACCGACCTGCTCACGGCGCTCTACTTTCACGTCATGCGGGTGGACCCGAAAAATCCGGACTGGCCGGCGCGGGACCGTTTCATCCTCTCAAAAGGCCACGCCTGCGCCGCCTATTACGCGGCGCTCGCCCGACGCGACTTTTTCCCGGTTGAATGGTTGCCAACATTCCGGCGGATCAACTCGCACCTGCAAGGCCATCCGGTGATGAAGAAAACTCCCGGCGTGGACATGACGACCGGATCGCTCGGCCATGGCATTCCCATCGGCGCGGGCATGGCGGCGGCGGGGCGGCTGGCCAAACTTGATTACTTTGTTTACGTCATCACCGGCGACGGCGAGTTGAACGAGGGCATCGTCTGGGAGGCGGTCCAGAGCGCGGCCCACATGAAGCTCGGCCGGCTGATTGCGTTCGTGGACAACAACGGCTGGCAGAGCGGCGGCGTCATCAAAGACATCAGCGGGCTTACCAATCTCGCCGCACCATTCGCCGCCTTCGGCTGGCACACCCAGGAAATTGACGGGCACGATTTCGACCAGATCCTCACGGCGATCGAAAAAGCGAAGGCCGAAACGGAGCGACCCTCGGTGATCGTGGCCAAGACCATCAAGGGCAAGGGCATCCCGTTCACCGAAAACGACAACAGCTGGCACAAGCGGGTCCCCAACAAGGACGAACTCGCCGCGGCCCTGAAACACCTGGAAGACTGATATGGATAAAATCACCGCCATGGACAAAATCGCCAGCACGCGCGAAGGGTTTATCGCCGGGTTGATGGACATGGCTCAGAATGACCCGAAACTTTGCCTCGTGTTTGCCGATTCGCTGAAGGCCGCGCGCGCAACGCCGTTCACCGAGAAATATCCGGAGCGGGCGTTTGACGTCGGCATCTGCGAGCAAAACGCCGTCGCCTTTTCCGCCGGCCTGGCCTCGACCGGGCTGAAACCTTTCTTCAACACCTACGCCGGCTTCATCACGATGCGCGCCTGTGAACAGGTCCGGTCGTTCGTCGCCTACCCGCATCTGAACGTAAAGCTGGTGGGGCTGAACGGCGGCATTTACGGCGGCGAACGCGAAGGTGTCACACACATGACCTTCGAGGAATTCGGGATTCTGCGCTCGGTCGCCGGGATGGAAATCGTGGTGCCGGCCGACGCGGGACAGGCGCGGAAGGCGACCCGCGCTCTGGCGCAACGCGAAGGACCGGCCTACATGCGCATCGGCAGCGGACGCGAACCGGTGATTTTCGACGACTCGATGGAATTCGAGTTTGGCAAGGCGCGCGTGCTCCACGAATTTGGAACCGATGCGGCGATTTTTGCCGTCGGGCCGATTTTAAAACGCGCGATTCTGGCCGCCGAAGCGCTGGCCAAGGAAGGCATCAAGACCACGCTGGTGGAAGTCCACACGCTAAAGCCGCTCGACGCCAACACGATTGCGCAGGTGCTGAGCCGGACCCGGGCAGCGGTAACCGTCGAAGACCACAACATCAACGGTGGTCTGGGCAGTGCAGTCGCGGAAGTCATTGCCGAGCGTGAGCCGGCCAAGCTGATCCGGGTGGGATTGCAGGACGTGTTCGCCGAATCCGGCGAGGCGGAATTGCTGTTCGACCGTTATCAAATGGGCACGCCGCACATTATGGAAGCGGTAAAGCAGGTGATCGCCCGCAAACGCAAGGCCTGAATCTGCGCAATTACCGTTCGTGATTTTGTCCCTGACAATCCGGGGACAAACACGATTTAGTGCGGTTGCTTCGCCAGAAAATCCCCCACCCGTTTCATGGCGACATCAATCTTGTCGAGGTTGTGGACGAGCGGGCCGAAGGAAATGCGGACGGCTTCTTTCAGCGTGTCGCCGAAGCCCCAGCCGGGCACAAAAATCACGCCGGTTTTCTCGAGGATGGTCCGGGTGAACTCCGAGCTTTCCACACCGGTGCGGACGACGGTGTACAGTCCGCCCTGCGGCACGAGGCAGGGCAGCTTGAGAAACTGGTTGATGGCCTGAACGGTTCGTTTGGCCGCCGCCTCATATAATTTCGCCGTCTCGCTCACGTAAGGCTTGATGCTGTTGGTCGCTATTCCCACTTTCACATAATCCGCCAGCGCCATCTGGTGCAGCGAATCGGGACAAAGGATGCTCGAACCCTGCACCGCCTCCAACGCATCAATGATTTCCACCGGGCCTTCGACCCAGCCGAGACGCCGGCCCAAGCCGCGGCACCATTTCGAGTTGGAATGGATCGAAACAAAATTTTCCGTCGGGCCCCACGTAAAATATTCCGGAAGTTGGTCGCCCCACACGAGTTCCTTGTAGGCAAAGTCAATCACCAGAAATCCGCCAACCTCCTGTGCCGCCGCCAGCGCGGCTTTGATGAAGGAGGTCGAGGGCACCTGTGATGTCGGATTGTCCGGCGCGCACAGCAGAATCAGCTTGGGCTTTTCCTTGAGGATGTACCGGGTGAACTCCGCGATTTTTTCATCCGCAACATAACGCCAGCTCGCCACATCAAGCACGGGGAAGCGGATGATCTTCACGCCTTCCAGCGCGGTCACCTGGGACGGGTAGTTGCAGTAGGACGGATCCAGCAGCAGCAGCTTGTCGCCCGGGCTGAGCATGATGTGCATCAGGTTGAACGTAAGCTGCGTGGAGTTGCAACCGATGGCGATGTTCTCCGGCCCGAGCTTCATGCCGGCGCCGAACAGATGCTTTTCAAAATCCACAATGGCGCTTTTGCACTCGGGCATGCCGATGGTGGGCGAGTAGCCGCCGCTGAAGTGAAAACGCTTTTCGTCGCGGATGATGCCGGCATACGCCTCGCGGAGCTGCGCCGGAGCCTCGTGGTTCACCCAGCCGCCCGAAAACGAGATCACGTCGGCGGGATCGAGCCCGGCCTTTTTGAAGAACTGCGGGTTGGCCAGGTCCATGATCTCGCGGACCGGCGACTTGGTACACTTGAATGCGCTGACGTTTTTTGAAATCGTGGGTTTCATGCAAAATAAAAACGGCCTCGCAACGGCAAAGCCAAGCCAAGCTTATCAGGTTCGGACTTCATGGCAATCGCACAGGTTTGGAGTTCCGCGTTTACACGGTACCGCCTCCGCCAAGCCGGACCGAATCCGGACCCGAATTCACTGGCCCGGGACCAGCACGCACCGGAAACCGGTGACGACGCTGAAACGTTCCGGCGCAACACCGGTCCGGTCCGAGGAGAGCAGGCTTCTGGGTCCGCAATTGTTCCACGCGCCGCCGCGCATCACGCGGTGTTTTTGCACAGTGTCATACCAATCTTCGCACCACTCCAGCGCATTGCCAGCCAGATCGTACAATCCGAATTCATTCGGCTTGAAACTGCCGACCGGCGCCGCAGTCGCATAACCGTCGCGATACCCTTCAATCACCGGCCAGTTCGTGAAAGCATCCTTCGCGCTTAGATCCGCAAAATTCCCTGCGCCCAGAGGCGGCGGAAACTGCGTTCCCCACGGAAACACACCCTCGATTTTGGCGCTTTTGTCCTTGGGCGTACCGTTGGTTTCGCGGTCGCCGATGCCCACCGCCCAGCTCCATTCCGCGTCCGTCGGCAGGCGGTAAACCGCACCGACGGGAATCTTTCCGGCCTTCAATTCTTTTCCCGTCAGCCATGCGCAAAAGGCGTTGGCGTCGTTCCAGCTCACGTTCACCACCGGATAATCCGGCCCGGGCGTGACCGGCGTGACATTGTGATAGAGCGCATGGTTCCAATTGGTGCCATCCAGTTTTGGATTCGTAGCCGCGAATTCGGTAAAATCTTTCACCCGCGTTTCCCAGATCGAAAAAGAAATTTTTGTGTGCGGCACTGGATTGAAAACCATGCCGAGGCTGTTCGTCCATTGTTTCGCGTCGGGCGAAAAGGCCGCCGCCTGCGCGAAAACTTGTGCATGCCACATTGCGGTCAACACCAGCAAAACAGCGCGGCGAATCCAGATTTGGGTTCCGAACAGTTGCATTTGATCGGTCAAGACCTTCTTTTGTAGCGCAACCGACATGGACGAGCCATGCAAAAAGCGTCGCGGTTACCCATAATTCTGCCATTACAAAACTTTGTCCCACCTGGGACATCGTTTTGCAGCAGTTCAGCAGGGCGACCTGAAGGCGGGGCACCACGCCGTGGTCTTTGCGCGTTGGTTGCTCATCGCCACGCGATCAGGTAGGATTCGCGCGGCCGATGGCTGCTAAACCTCATTGGATTGCCGGTCTGGTCCTGGTGAATCTGCTCGCCGGTGGCTTGGCTTGCGCCGCCGACTTGCCCGATTGGGAAAACGAACAAGTCACGCACATCAACACCGAGCCGCCGCGCGCAACGTTCGTTCCGTTTGCCGATGTCGCGGGCGCCTTGAACGGCAATCGCGAATCGTCGCCGTTTTTTCTTTCGCTCGACGACGCATGGAAATTTCATTGGGTTGGAAATCCGGGCGAACGCCCGATGGATTTCTTTCAAACCAATTTTGACGATTCGGCCTGGACGAACATGGCCGTTCCCTCGAACTGGGAAATGAAAGGCTACGGCACGCCGATTTATCTCGGCTCGGGTTACCCTTTCAAAATAGATCCGCCGCGCGTGACGGACGAACCGCCGGCCAACTGGACAGCGTATGCGCAGCGTGATCCGGTTGGTTCCTATCGCCGCACATTTGATTTGCCGGCGGACTGGACCGGCCGCCGCGTCTTCATTCATTTCGACGGGGTCGAGAGTGCGTTTTACATCTGGGTCAACGGCCAGCGCGTCGGCTTCAGCAAGGACAGCCGCACGCCGGCGGAATTTGACCTCACGGATTTCGTAAAGCCCGGCGTGAATCAGCTCGCGGTCGAGGTTTATCGGTGGTCGGACGGCAGCTACCTCGAAGACCAGGACAAGTGGCGCATGAGCGGGATTTTCCGGCCGGTGTACTTGTATTCGACCGCCGGGGTGCGCATCCGGGATTTTGCCGTCCGCACGGAGCTGGATTCAAATTACTGCGACGCGACCCTGCAAATCAAACCGGAACTGGCAGCCAAAAATATGCTGCCGACGAACTGGACCGTGCGCGCACAACTGTTCGATGCGGACCAAAATCCGGTGTTCACAAACGAACTGAGCCGCGACGCCGGAGAAATATTGAATCCGGATTTCAGCGCGAAGATTCTCGATGACCGGACGCCGCAGCGTGGCGAGCCTAAATTCGCGTGGCTCGAGGGCACGGTAAAAAGTCCCGCCAAATGGTCGGCGGAAACGCCGAACCTTTACACGCTGGTACTGACGCTGTGTGACGAAAATGGCAACGTGGTCGAGGCGGATAGTTGTCAGGTTGGCTTTCGGAAAGTTGAAATTCGCGACGGACGGTTTCTGGTCAACGGCCAGCCGGTCCGGCTGCGCGGTGTGAACCGGCACGAGATTGACCCGAACACCGGTTATGCGCTTTCGACGGAGCGCATGGTGCAGGACATCACCCTTATGAAGCAGGCGAACATCAACGCGGTGCGCACCTGTCATTATCCCGACGACCCGCGCTGGTATGACTTGTGCGACCGCTACGGCATTTACGTTTTGGACGAGGCGAACATCTGCACGCACGGAACACGCGGGTTCCTGGCCAACGATCCGCGCTGGCACAACGCGTTCCTCGACCGCGCCGTCCGCATGGCCGAACGCGACAAGAACCATCCGTCGGTCATCATCTGGTCCATGGGCAACGAATCCGGGTACGGCCCGAACTTCGCAGCGATTTCCGGATGGCTGCATGCCTTTGATCCGACCCGCCCGGTGCATTACGAAGGCGCGCAGGGCGACCCGACTGACCCGTCCACGGTTGACATCATCGGACGGTTTTACCCGCGCCTGACAACGGAGCCGTATGTCAAGCCGGACGCACCCTGGCTCACGCGCTGGGACAAGCTGCTGGAGATCGCGCAGCGCACGAATGACAACCGTCCGGTGCTGGCGACCGAATATGCCCACGCGATGGGCAACGCCGTCGGCAACCTGCAGGAGTATTGGGACGAAATATATTCCAACCCGCGGATGCTCGGCGGTTTCATCTGGGAATGGGTGGACCAGGGATTGAACAAAACTGCGCCGGACGGGACGAAGTACACGGCCATGGGCGGCGATTTCGGCGATGTTCCCAACCACGGCGGTTTTTGTATCAAAGGCCTGGTTTTTGGCGATCGAACCGTCCAGCCAAAATATTGGGAAGTGAAAAAAGTATACCAGCCGGTCTTAATCAAACCGGTTTCCCTGAAGCCCGGACAGATCGAAATTCGCGTGACCGACCGGAACCAATTTTTGAATCTCGATCAATTTGAAGTGCGCTGGTCCGTCACCAGCGATGGAATCGTCCTGCAGTCCGGGGTGCTGAGACCGGTTGATTGCGAACCGGGGAAAACAACCAACATCAAGATTCCCGTTGCCGCCATTCGCAACCTGCGCGCCGGCGCGGAGTACTGGTTGCGGGTGAGCTTCCACACCCGCAAGGATGAGTTGTGGGCGCCCGCCGGATTTGAAATTGCCTGGGAACAGATGCAGCTCGCGGTCAAAACCCCGGCGGTACCGAAAATCAACGCGGCTGGTTCGCCGGCACTGAAGCTAGATCGAAACGGCGACACGGTGCAAATTCGTGGCATCCGTTTCACCGCGACCTTCAGCCGATCGGCGGGAACGTTGACGTCGCTGGCTTACGATGGGTGTGAGATGCTCGCCCGGACGACTGATGGACCGGCCGGTCCGGTACTGCAGGTTTATCGCTCTCCGACGGACAATGACAAGGGCTTCGGCAAATGGCTGGCGCGTGATTGGAAGGATGCCGGCCTCGACCAGATCCAACGTCACGTGGATTTATTTCAAGCCATCCAGACCCAGTCCAATGAAGTGCGCGTGACGGTCATCGCCACCAGCACGGCCACTGGCGGTGCGTTTGTCCATCGCTCGATCTGGACCGTGCGGGGTGACGGCTCGCTGGACATGGACAATGAAATCAAACCCTCCGGCGACCTGCCGCCGCTACCACGCATCGGCGTGGTCATGCGGATCGCCGGTGAATTTGAAAACTTCCGTTGGTATGGCCGGGGTCCGTGGGAAAATTATTCCGACCGCAAACGCAGCGCCGACATGGGCATCTGGTCGGACACGGTGACCGGCCAATATATTCCCTACGTGAAGCCGCAGGAAACCGGCAACAAGGAGGACGTGCGCTGGGCGGCTTTGACGGACGCGAACGGAACCGGCCTGCTGGTGACGGCCGAAGATCCGATGGCGGTTTCAGCCATTCATTTCACTGCCGCCGACCTGGCTTCTGTACGGCACAATCATGACTTGAAGCCGCGTCCGGAAGTTGTGTTATCGCTGGATGCCAAACAATCCGGCCTGGGCAATGGCAGTTGCGGGCCGGGCGTGCTCGAACGTTATGCCGTCCTGCCGCAGGTTTATCATTTGCACCTGCGATTTTCCCGCTGCCCGGCGGCGACGGCTGCCGACATTGCCGCGCTGGCGCGCTGGCGCGACAACTGAATTTTACGCCCGACAGCGGCGGGTAAGCGGCCTTTTCACGTCCCGAAAAAAATCTGCCAATTTTCCAGCAACGCGCTTGACAGAAATGATTTATTGTCTAGGTTCAATGCAGTGGTCAGCAAACTGTCAAACTTAACAAGAACAGTCTATGGACATACATCACCCCTTCCTGAGTGAATTCCCCGAGCATCGCGAAACTGTCCGGCACCTGCGTCTCAGCGACAACCAGTTCCGGACCATGTTTGAGGAATACCACCAGCTGGACGACAATATCTGCCGGATCGAGGAGGAAATTGAGTTCGCCACGGACCAGGAAATTGACGAACTGAAGTTCAAACGCGCCAAGCTCAAGGACGCGCTCTATACCGCAGTCAGCCGCGCCATCGTGGCAGCGCGTTGAGCGTTGATTTTGCCGGCGCACCCGCGCCGCCGAGACCGGTCGCTTCAATGCGATTCGGTGGCTGCCTTCCGTTTCTTGGCCTCTTCAATCACCTTTTCCGCTGCGTCGCGTGGCATTTCCTCGTAATGGCTGAATTCTTCCTTATGCACACCCCGGCCGCCGGTCAGCGAACGCAGATTGCTGGAATAATGATAAAGGTCCTTCACCGGAACTTGCGCCTTGATCACCTGGAAACCGCCGTCGGCTTCGATGCCCTGGATCCGGCCGCGCCGGCTCGACAGATCGCCCATCACCTTGCCCATGCAATCGTCCGGAATCTGAATCTCGATGTTGTTGATGGGCTCCAGCAGACATGGTTTGGCGGCAACAAACGATTCCTTGAAGGCGAAATAACCAGCGATCTGGAACGCGATGTCCTTCGAATCCACCGGATGCATCTTGCCGTCGTAAAAATCAATCTTCACGTCCGTCACGCGGCAGCCGGCGATGATGCCTTCGGTGCAGGCCTGTTGCACGCCCT
>Ga0182030_10001471_pt1 | contig 48609 bp, 44 predicted proteins | sample 812S3MmetaG_FD_121299 | JGI IMG/M metagenome (GOLD analysis project Ga0182030, IMG submission 121299) | Permafrost microbial communities from Stordalen Mire, Sweden - 812S3M metaG (Illumina Assembly) | ecosystem: Environmental > Terrestrial > Soil > Wetlands > Permafrost | place: Sweden... | reverse complement strand
CGCGCGATGATGACTGGGCCGCCGCGGTCCGCCTCTCTCTGGGGATGGGCTGCGCGAAGCAGATCGACACGGGCGTCTACGCCTTCATCAACGAATACGACAACGCACGCTTTCCGATCGTGGACGTGGAGCGCCAGATCATTTTCTCGGTGTTCGACTTCCGGCGTCGCGGCACGGTCAAGACCGTGACCATGCCCAACGGCCGTACCTATCCGATGATGCCGAGCACCCAATGGCCCAATGAGGTGTTGAACACCGAGGCGTGGAAGTTCCAGGGCGGCAAAATCACCCGCGTCGAAGCGGTGTTCCTCGGCAATCGGCCCTACAAGCAGGGCACCGGCTGGCCGGGCGGCCGAAAAGGGGAAAAACGCCCGCCCTGATCCGTCAGCGGCCAGCCTGCTTCCAATTAAAGCTACCTTGTGATAAAAAGGTAGCGTACTGAAGCAAGGGCATTCATGGCTGCCAACGAAAAATTCGGGCCGATGCGCAAAGGGCTGCTCGAATTCCTCATTCTCAAGGTCATCGACGCAGACCGCGTCTACGTTGCCGACATCCTGCGCAAACTCGCTGATACGGAGTTCGCGACCCAGGAGGGCACGCTGTATCCGCTGCTCAGCCGGATGCGTCGCGATGGCCTGGTGGACTATGACTGGAAGGAATCCGAATCCGGTCCTCCGCGCAAGTACTACGCCCTAACGGGCAGGGGTCAGGCGCAACTCGCCGAACTGGTCGCCTACTGGCGTCTTATCAACAAAACAATCGAAGACTTGGGAGTTTGACCATGCGCACGGTCAATAGCATCAGCCTGAACGGCAATGCGTGGCAGATCGAATCCGAAGGGTGTGCGGCGCTCGCCGCCTACCTGAAGGGTGCCGAAACGCGACTCGCCGCGGATCCGGACCGGGAGGAAATCCTGGCCGATCTGGAGCAGGCCATAGCCGACAAGCTGTCGCGCCATGTCAGCGCGCACAAGAATGTCGTCAGCGCCGAGGAGATCGCGCAGGCGCTCAAGGAGATGGGGCCGGTGGAAACGGGCGCCGCACCCGGCCCCGATGCGCCCGCGGATGGCGCAGCGCAGGCACAAACCACCGGTAGCGCGGACAGCGCGGCTGCCGGTGCGCCTGCCCAGGGCGGGGTTACCGGCCGGCACCTATTCCGGATTAGTGAAGGCGGCATGATCAGCGGTGTGTGCAACGGCCTGGCGGCTTACTTCGGTATTGATGTAACCCTGGTGCGAGTGGTTTTCGTGCTGTTCGCCGTCCTCACCGGTGGTATCGGGGTGGCGGTGTACCTGGTCATGATGATTGTCGTGCCGGTTGCGGTCACGGCCGAACAAATGGCGGCGGCGCATGGCAAACCCTTCAATGCAGAGGAGTTGATCGGCCGACCGCAGGGCCCGCAGGCCAGCTTCGCCGCCGGGCAGCACTGGCGCCAGCAGTGGCGCGAGCAGCGCCGCATGTGGCGTGATCAGCGGCGGCAATGGCGCCGGCAGCAACGTGCCTGGAATGGTGCGGGGGTTGCACCGCCGCCACCGCCACCGTACGGCTGGCATGGCGCACCGTACCCCGGCAATTACGGACCGCCGCCGGTGGGTTTTGGTCCCGTGAGCGCGCTGGTACGGGTACTGATGTTGATCGCATTCCTGTTCGCGCTGGTGGGCGCCGCTGTGGGGCGGCCGATTCTCGGTTGGGACTGGGCGGCGCTGGTACCCAATTGGGTGGGCATTATTGCGGTGTGCGTGATTTATGGAACGCTGGCGAAACAAATGCGCATGGCCCATTACTACGGGCATGTTGGCACTTACAGTCCGGGGCACGCGTTGGTGGCGCTAGTCGGCAGCGTGGTGTGGCTGCTGATACTGGTATCCGTCGGCTGGTATCTCGTCCATCACTGGCCCGAGGTCCAGGATTTCCTGCAGCGGGCACTGCAGGAAATCCAGGCCGCGTTCGACAGCGGACCCAGGAATACGGTCTCGACTTAGAGCGCCGCCGCCTGTAGCGGCCGCCGCCGGGACCACAGCACGAGGGCAGTCAGCCATAGCACCGCCCAGATCTGCACGGCGCCACCGCCGCCGCCACTGGCTGCCGGTGGCGGTGGTGTGACCACCACGGCGGCGGCCGGGGCCGTTGCCATGAGAGTGAACTGACTTATCGCCGGCCGGTTTGCTCCATCGAGGACGGAAATCGTCAGCAGCGCAGTGCCGGCTTGCCCGATCACCGGCGTCACCCGCACGGTGCAGGTCACGGCGCTGGAGCCGCAGCCCGCGGAGAATGTGACACCGGGCTGTCCGGCGCTCACGAGCGAATTGGGCACCAGGCTCGTGTTGCTGCTGCTGACCGTAAAGTGAAGCGTGCCGGTGCCGGTGATGCTGAATGTCTGTGCAGTGGTACTGGCGCTGCCGGTGCTGGTTTGGTCCGACAGCGCAGTGATCGTGGGGGCGGGTATCGTCCCCAGGGCGCCCAGTGCATCGATTCTGCCGTAACCGAATACGTCATCCGGCACGGTGGTACCGAGCGGCGTGGCACCCTGCTTCACGGCGGTCGCAGCCTGCGTCACGCTCAGTGTCGGGAAGGCGCCGCGCAACAATGCGGCCACGCCTGCCGCGTTGGCCACGGAGGCCGAAGTGCCATAGAAGTTTCCGTCCGGAAACAGATCCGCTGCGAAGTACGTGCCCGTGGCGTCGACCGCAATGCCATCGGGCGCAACCAGCGTGGGCGCCTGCATCTGGGTAGGTGTCGGGAAGGCGAGGACCAATGGCCCGGTACTGGAGAAAGGCTCAATCGTATTGCCGAGGCCATCCGAACCATTGACCGCGCCCACCGTCAGGAGTCCCGGGACCATCGCCTGCGGCGAGACCAGGGCCCCTGTGGATCCAACCGACAGCATGGTGAGGCCATCACCGCCGGCCCAGAGCTTCAGGAGCTTGCCGGAGGATGAAGTATCCGGTGAGGCGACAACCACCGTGTACGGGCCCGGTTGCAGCGTCAGGGACTGCATGGCCTCGTTGGTGGTCACGGCAGCGGTCGACAAACATCCCAGCGCCGTTGGATTGCCCGGCGTGAACCAGAACACATCGAAGTGACTGGTGAGCTGCTCGGGCGGGTCTGCCCAGGCGAACAGCAGTGGGAAGGAATTGTAGTCGGTGACGGTCAGTGTTTCGCTGGTGTCAGTGCCAAAGGTTGCGACGTAGGCATCGGGGGTCCCGGCGCCGGATGGACACGACAGTGTGGGCAGACCTGTGGTGGCCGCGCTCACCGGGGAGTAGTTGCCTTGCCAGTAGGTTCCATTGCTGTTGCCGGCCGAGCTGAAATTCATCACCGTGGGGTTCTGGCTCATGATTTGCGCGATCGCGCTGCTTTGGTCGTTGTTCTGGGACATCAGGTCGTCGGCGGCAAAACCGGTGTCATCAATCAGGATGGTCGCACCCGCGTTGATCAGCTGTGTCATGCAGCTGGTGAAATCAACGAAAGTGGCGGGGCCGCAGAACATCAGCGTGGCACCCGGCGCCACGGCGTGGATCTCTTGAAGAAGGGCAGTGCCCTCATCCGCCAGTTCGGGGGTGGTGTTACCGGCCGGGTAGAGGACCTGGATGGAGGCGGGCAGCTCGCCACGTGCCTGGATTGTGGCCAGACTGGCCACACCGGCGGATTGGACGCCTACCGTGACGCCGGTACCGGTGGTGCCGGTCTGCGCGACGAACTGATCGGCGCGCATGATTGAGACGCCGTACTGATCAACGGCAATTCCTGCCCCCTGTTTTTGCTCCAAAGGCCGAGTGAGGCCATGCAGAAGCGGCCGCAAGGAGCGCGGCGGCGTTGGCCGAATGTAGCTGGGAGCGCTGATCCGCGTGACGCCCGCAACTGCCCGAAGCTGCGTGAGTGCCCTGGACAGTGCCCAACCCTCGACCACGCATAGCGTTCCGGATTTGACGCTGGAGGCTATCGAAAGGCCGGCGGCAGTGAGGGCGGCAACCGGTGCCGCGAGCGCGCAGTTGAAATGCACATCGATCTGCAGGCGCCCGGCCGCGTCCCGGTGCGCGAGGGATTCCAGACCCGTGTCGGCGACAGGGGCGGCCGCGATGGCTGTGCTGGCGACAAACCCCACAGCAAATGCCGTAATCGCCCGCCGCCCAATCTCATTCCACCCCATCGTGCGCGGATTGTGCCTGTAGTGCGGCAAAACTGACAGGCCGACTCACTTGGCGGCTACGGCTTTGGTCGCCACATCCGGAATTTGGAAGTGGGCTCCAGGTGAAAATAGTCGGCCGCTCCACCCCCGCGCATGATGGGCTCCGCGGCCACGGTATCGTAGAGTCCATCGCGGATCAGATCGTGCCGAATATGGATGGCGATGACCTCGCCCAGCACGAGCCACGAATCCGTGTCGCGTCCCGCGCTGTCGGTCAGCCGCAGCAGTTGCGACAGCCGGCACTCGAAGCACACCGGGCTTTCCGCCACCCGCGGCGCCTGGATGAGTTTTGCAGGCGCCGGCGTGAGCCGCCCAAGTTCGAACTCATCCTGTGCTGGCGGGACCGCTGCTGATGTCGCATTCATCGCTTCGGCCAGCTGCCGGGTGACCAGGTTCCAGACAAACTCGCCGGTGGTCTTGATGTTCTCCACCGAGTCCTTCCAGCCGACGCTGGCGAAGCCAATGATGGGTGGCGTGTAGTTGAACAGATTGAAGAAGCTGTACGGCGCCAGGTTGCGGATGCCGCTACTGCTGCGAGTGGATATCCAGCCGATCGGACGCGGTGCGACGATGGAATTGAGCGGATCATGCGCCAGCCCATGACCATCGCGGGGTTCGTAGACGTGAAAGCCGGTCATTCGCTGGGTCCGCCGCGAGAAAGCTGACCCTAGGTTAGCAGCACAGACCGCGGCACGTGCGGGGGACCGCTGGCGCAGCAAGCGCCAGCGGCCGGGGGTTGGGTGTTAGACCCTCAGGTGCTTGCGCGCGGCTTGAAGGAGAACTTCTGGCCGGCCACGGTCGCCTCGTACATGGCGCCGCCCTTGACGATGGTGAATACCGCCATCCCCTTGTAGTACCGGCCGGCGGTCACGGCGTCCTTCTTGCCGCCGCTGGCGCCGCCACTTGCGCCATTGGTGCCGACCGTGCCGCCGGCCGCCGCGGTGATGGCCACGGCCCCCACCCCCGCATCAAACGCGAATTGGCCACTGGTGAATTCATCCAGCGCGCGCTTATCCTCGAAGAACACGATCTGACTGTACGCCTGGCCGCCGGCCTGCGCGCCGACGCTGATCTGATTCATCGACGCGGTGCCGATGAACTTGCCCTGCTCATAGACGCGGCCGGTACCGTGTGCTGCGCCCACTACGAAGCCCCCCTTGCCGATGGTCGGGAAGACGGCATACCCATAGCTGTCGGTGAAATAGCTGGAACTCTGCCCGGCATTCTTGAACAGCGAGACGGTGTCGGCGTATGGACCGGCGAGCAATACGCCGGCCGGCAGCAGCAACGCCGCGACCAACAATCCAAATTTTCGAAGCCCGCTCATATCTCTCTCCTGCGCGAAGGGTTGGGTGGTTGTATCGCGTTCAACTGTGGACACGTCTATGCTTGTGCGAAGACACCGCACACCCAACAGGGTGCAGCCTAAGCCGATAGGGGAAGAGCATGCCAATTCGCCAGAGTGGCCACAGTCGGATCGCGCCCATGCTACTTGTAGGCGCCTCCGCCGCGTGGACCGTTACCTGTCAACCGGCCGCGGCGCAGGCCTTTGCCGCTGCGAAGAGTTCGCTCAGCCATTACAGCAACGCGAAGCTTGCACCGCGCATGACCTGTGCGGCACTGGGCCAATACGCCGCAAAAGAACTGGTACAAATCAACGCTCTCGCCATCGATGCCAGCGCGGGCGTTCCGGCGCATTGCCAGGTCACCGGGGTGCTCTCCCCGCAGATCGCCTTCGAAGTGAGCCTTCCGGCGCACTGGAATGGGCGCTTCTACATGATTGGCAATGGCGGTCACGCCGGGGAATCGCTGGAGGATCCCACTCGTGTCGCGCAACGCAATGCTGCGCTGCAGGTCGGCTTCGCCTTCGCGCAGACCAATACAGGCCATGATGCGCGCCAGGAGCCGGGCGCCAGTTTCGTGATGAGCAACCCGGCCAAGGCCATCGACTACGCCTACCGCGCGGTAAACCTGACCGCCGTGACTGCAAAGGCCATCACGCAGGCCTACTACGGCACCCTCATTGCCCGTTCGTATTGGAATTCCTGTTCCAACGGGGGCCGCCAGGGATTGGTCGAGGCACAGCGTTATCCGCAGGATTTCGACGGCATCCTCGCCAATTCACCGTGGGTGGACCAGACCGGGTTCACCCTCGGGGCGTTGTGGAACCAGCGGGCGCTCGATACCGCGCCGTTGTCGGCCGCGAAACTCGCGATGGTCGCGAAAGCGGTAATGGCCAAGTGCGATGCACTGGATGGCTTGAAGGATGGTCAGATTGACGATCCGCGTTTGTGCACGCTGGATGTGCAGGCCGATCTGCCCGTTTGCGCGGCCGGTACGGACGCTGACGGGTGTTTGACGGCCGCACAGTCCGCGACCCTGATGAAGATCTATGGCGGTCCGGTCAGTCAGGGCCGGCAGATTTTCCCAGGCTTCATGCTGGGCAGCGAAGTGGGCTGGATGAATCTGATCGTCCCCTCCCAGCCCGATCGCAAGGGTGCTGATTTCAATCTGGCCGAAGGCACCATGCGCTATCTGGTGCACACCCCGCCGCAGCCGGCCTATGATTATCGCAGCTTCGATTTCGACCGCGACACGCATCAGCTCGATGCCTGGGGACAGCTGGTCAATGCCACCAATGCGGATTTATCGCGCTTCAGAAAGCGGGGCGGCAAGCTGATCATGACCTACGGATGGGCCGATCCGGTGCTGCAGCCCATGGTGGGCGTCAATTACTATGAGCGGGCGATCGAGAAAAATGGCCCGGACACGCCGCAGTTTTTCCGGCTGTTCATGGTGCCCGGCATGGGGCACTGCGCCGGCGGGGTTGCAACGGACCGCTTCGATGCCGTCACGGCCCTGGTGGATTGGGTCGAGAAGGGCAAGGCGCCGGATGTGATCCGTGCCGCGCGGGTGGTGAATAACCAGGAAGTGCGTTCGCGGCCCTTGTGCGCCTATCCGCAGCTGGCCCGTTATTCCGGACAGGGCAGCATTGATGCTGCCGCAAATTTCCGCTGCGTCAATCCCTAAATCATGATATCCGCCAGCAGGGCGTGTTCACGGGTTACCGATGCCGAGCAGGAGTGAATTTATTCTTTCGGGGGGATAGGCATGAACACGTTCACGATGAGGATGTACACGGCATTGCGGGTGTGCGTTGGCGCTGGTATCGCGATGTGTGGCTGCCCGGTACTGCTCGCAGCCGAAAACGGGCCGGTGGTCAGCATCGCCAGCGGCCAGGTCCGCGGTGAGGTGACGGGGAGCGTCGCTGCCTTCAAGGGCATTCCCTTTGCGCAGCCACCGGTTGGGGCGCTGCGCTGGCGGCCGCCACAGGCCCCGATCCCATGGCATGACATTCGCGCTGCCCTGCGCTACGGCCCGGACTGCATGCAGGTTCCCTTTCCCGGAGATGCCGCACCGCTCGGCGTGAGGCCGGCAGAGGATTGCCTGTACCTCAACGTGTGGACGCCGGCGCAGTTCCGGGGTCGCAAGCTGCCCGTGATGGTGTGGATCTACGGTGGCGGCTTTGTGAATGGCGGCAGCTCGCCGCCGGTTTACGATGGCAGTGCCTTCGCGCGCGATGGCGTCGTCCTCGTCAGCTTCAACTATCGCCTCGGCAGCTTCGGTTTCTTTGCGCACCCGGCACTCAGCGCCGAGCAGTCCGGTGGTCCGCTCGGCAATTATGGATTCATGGACCAGATCGCGGCCCTGAAGTGGGTGCAGCGCAATGCGGCACGCTTCGGCGGTGACCGGCACAATGTCACGGTGTTCGGTGAATCCGCGGGTGGCATGTCGGTGAATACGCTGCTGACATCCCCGCTCGCCACCGGATTGTTCCAGAAGGCGATCATTGAGTCCGGCGCGGGTCGGCCGGGACTGATGAGCGCGCGCAAACTGCGTGGCACGCCGGATTCGGCCGAAACGAAGGGCTTGGCGCTGGCGCACAGCTTCGGCATCGAGGGCAATGGCGCCGATGCACTGGCGAAGTTGCGGGCGATTCCGGCGCCGACGCTGCTGGGCAATCTGAACATGGCCACCATGGGGGCAAACCCGAACTACGTTGGGGGTCCGATCGAAGATGGAATGCTGAATGTCGGATCGCCCACCGCGCTGTACGCGGCGGGCAAGGCGCAGAAGGTGCCCCTGATCGTCGGTGCCAACAGCATGGACATCGGCTTCATGCGGGCGCGCACGCTCGATGAGCTGTTTACGCAATTCGGTGTAAACGCGGCTGCGGCTCGGGCTGCCTATGCGCCGGATCCGGCGACGCCGGTCGGCGCCGCGGCATCCAGGGCGGGCGGTGATCTGATGATGATCGAGCCGGCTCGGGAAATCGCGCGCCTGCTGTCCGTTCACCAGCCGGTGTTCGAATTCCGCTTCAGCTACGTGGCCGAGTCGCTGCGCGCGACCACGCCGGGCGCGCCCCATGCCACGGAGATTCCCTATGTGTTCGATACCGTTGCGGCGCGCTATGGCAAAGACTTGACGGCGGCCGATGAGGCCGCGGCCAAGGCCGTGCACGCCTACTGGGTCGGCTTCGCCACGACGGGAGTGCCGCAGGCGCCGGATTATCCGCCCTGGCCGGCCTACCAGCCGCGCAGCGATCAGATCATGGATTTCACGGCGAAAGGCCCGGTCGTGGGGCCGGATCCGTGGAAGGCGCGGATGGATCTTGCGCAGGGCCTGAACGACAGCCGCGAAGCGGGCCATTGAGCCGCCAACTCACGCCTCGACTCTAGGCAGGGCCTGCTTCAGGGCGGCCTTGAGCCATTCGAGCAATGCCGAGATTCGCGCCAGCTTGGCGCGATGCTGGGTCACGTGGGCGCGGAACCAGGATCGGGGCAGGGAGAATCCCTGCAGCAGTTCCACCAGCTGTCCGGACCCGAGGGCCTGCGCGGACACATATCGCGGCAGCATCGCGATGCCATTGCCGGCGAGTGCCGCGGCGCGCAGCGTGACGTTGTCGTTGGCAATCAGTCGCGGCCGCACATCCACGCTGAGCTGCCCTTGCTCACTGTCAAAGCGCCACGCGGTGCCGAGGGGTTTGAAGAACAGGCCGTCGTGATCCTCCAGGTCATGTGGCCGCAGCGGCGTGCCGCGTCTTGCCAGGTACTGCGGCGAGGCGCACAGCACTTGCTCGAATGGATACAGGGGCACGTCGACCACGCCTTCATAGCTGCTGGCCGCATGGCCACTGATGGCCAGGTCGAAGCCTTCCTCTGCAGGGTTGACCGAGCGATCGACCAGCGCCAATTCCATCGTGATGTGTTCGTGTTTGCGCAGGAAAGCGTTCAAGGCCTCGGACAGCACCAATGCATTGAGCGTCGTGGGAACCATGATGAGAATGCGCCCTTCAAGCCGATCCCCCGAGCGCTTGAGCCCGGCCAGGGTGTCGTCCAGTTCAGCGATGAGGCTGCGGGCGCGGCCCTGGAACTGCTCGCCGGATTCCGTCAAAACGACCTTGCGGGTCGAGCGCTCGAAGAGCTTGGTGCCGATCGTATGTTCGAGCTGGCTGACCCGTTTGGCGGCCACGGAGGGCACCACGTTCAGCTGTCGCGAAGCCTCCGAGAACCCGCCATAGCGGGCTACCGCTAAAAAGGCCCGCAAATTGGCAATGGTGTCCATGATTAATCGCGAATCGCGAAAACTGAGCTCGTAATATGGTCCTAGTTATTGCGATTTGCAATGAATATGATGGTGCCACTTAGAGCTTTCCGGGAGCATCACCATGACCAGCGCCGCCTTCGCAGATATCCCGGGCACTTATGTGTTCACGGGTGAGCGCGCCATCGAGGGCCGCCACCTGAACCGTTTTTGCATGTCGCTGATGAGCGCCGTGAATCGTGCGCGCTTCAAGCTCGATGAGCGCGCCTACCTCGATGAGTGGGCCATGAGCGAATCGCAGAAGCAGGCCGTGATGCAGCGCGACTTCAAGTCGCTGCTGGAGCAGGGCGGCAATATCTTCTTTGTGCTCAAGATCGCGGCGGTCGACGGGCGCCCGACGCAGTCGGTTGCTGCCTCCTTTGCCGGCCAATCCGCCGAAGAGTACGCTGCGATGATGCGCAGCGGCGGGCGGAATCCGGCAGGACTGCGGTCGATTTCGGGACGTTTCTGATGGCCCGGATCACCGCAGGCATTGGCTCGAGCCATGTGCCTGCGATTGGCGCCGCGGTTGACGGCGGCCGCATGGCGCACCCGGATTGGGCGCCGATCTTCGCCGGCTACGAGTGGACCCGAAACTGGGTCGCCGAACAGAAGCCCGACGTCATCATTCTGGTCTACAACGACCATGCGTCGACGTTTTCACTCGATGTAGTGCCCACTTTTGCCCTCGGATGTGCTGATTCCTTCGCACCCGCCGACGAGGGCTGGGGTCCGCGGCGTGTCCCTGTTGTTCACGGACATTCAAAGCTTGCCTGGCATATCGCGACCTGCGTCGTGCTGGACGAGTTCGATATCACGATCATGAATGAGATGAATGTGGACCACGGTCTGACCGTGCCGCTGTCGCTGGTATTGGGTCAGCCCAGTGAATGGCCGGTGAAGGTGATCCCGCTTGCCGTCAACGTCATCCAGTATCCCACGCCCACTGCCAATCGCTGTTTCCGCCTCGGCGAGGCCATCGCTCGCGCCGTGAAGTCCTACCCGGAGGATCTCAATGTGCAGGTGTGGGGCACCGGTGGTATGAGCCATCAGTTATCCGGTGAACGCGCCGGTCTCATCAACCGGGAATTGGACACGCGTTTTCTGGATCGGCTCACGGCCGATCCGGACACTCTGCGCACCATGTCCCACGAAGAATACGTCCGCGAGGCAGGTTCCGAAGGCATGGAACTGATCATGTGGTTGACGATGCGCGGCGCGCTTGGACCCAGGATTCGCGAACTGTATCGCTTCTATCATGTGCCGGCCTCCAACACCGCGGTCGGCAATGTGGTGTTCACCCCTGAGGACTGAGCGGCCCGTCTAGCGGCCTGTCTCTTGCCCCGTGAGTCAGGCAAGATGGTTGCCGCAATGTCAAACCAAGTCTCAGCAGCACCCGATGCGTGGGCTATCGCTCACGCGGCCGCCCGGGCGATCGGCAGCTTCGATACTGATGCGCCCGGACGCTTCGCGCTCGCGGCGGATGGGGGCTTGTTTCGTGTCGCGCCGGAGGAGCCTACCCCCGCCGTGCTGTCATGGAGCCCGATGTCAGGTTGGGAGTCGGCACTCGCACCGGATGATCCGAATCGCGATCTTCTGGAACTGTATCTGCCGATCAGCAGTGCGACGGCCGTGCGACCCATCACGATCGGCCATCTCGGACAAAGTCTCGACGGATTCATCGCCACGCACTCCGGAGATGCGATCTGCGTGACCGGCCCGGACAACATCCTGCACCTGCATCGGCTGCGTGCGCTGTGCGATGCCGTAGTGGTCGGCGCCGCGACGGTCGCGGTCGACAACCCGCGCCTGACGACGCGCCTGGTGGCCGGCAGCAATCCGGTGCGCGTCATACTCGATCCGGCTTGTCGCTTGCCTCTGGCCCACACCGTTTTCAAGGACCAGGCAGCGCGCACCTTGCGCGCCTGCGCCGCTGGCAGTGGCGCCGCCGCCACGGCGCGTACCCGGGGCGAGGACACTCTGGAGGTGGCCTCCGATGAGGGAGCACTGGATCTGAAGGATCTGCTGCGGCAACTGCATGCGCTGGGCTATAGCCGGATTTTCGTAGAAGGCGGGGGCGTAACGGTATCCAACTTTCTCAACGCGGGGCTGCTTGATCGGTTGCACATTGCGGTCGCGCCGCTGTTCATCGGGGACGGTCGACCGGCGATACGCCTGCCGCCGCAACTGCGGCTGCAGGACTGTCTGCGGCTGCAACCTCGCGTCTACAGCGCCGGCTCCGACATCCTGTTTGACTGCGACCTGCGCGCTCCGGCCGACGGGCGCATGAATGGGCACGACACTTCATCGAGCGCAATGATCCGACGCGTTCTGTAAAACACGGGCCATCAAGGCAATGGAGTGTGGCCAACGCGGCAACGTGCCACGGACCGCTTCCGCACCCCGTGTCAGGGAATCGAGCAACTGCGGCTCCGATAGAACGCGATCGAGCGCGGCACGCAGCATGGCCACATCCTCGGCGGCGACCAGCACTCCAGCCCGTGATCCGACCAGCTCCGGGATGGCGCCGACCCGTGTGCTGATCACCGGCAGCCCATGCGCGAGGGCCTCGGCGACGGCCATGCCGTAGCCCTCGAAGCGCGTTGGCAGGACGAATAGATTGGCCTGCGCATAAAGATGCGCCAGCGCCGTGCTGTCGACTTCACCGCTGAGTGCGACTTGTCCGTCCAACCTCAGTCGCCGCAACTGATCCCGCAGCGCCGCGACGGTGGCCGCGCTGCGGGTCAGGCTGCCGACACAGGTCAGTTGCCAGTGCGGGGGGAGCGGCGCCAGGGCCTCGAACAGCAAATCGTGGCCCTTTCTCGGGGTGAGTGTGGCGACACACAGCATTTTCAGTGTGTTGCCGCGATGGCGCGGCGCGAGCGGTGCGGCATCGGTTCCCGGTTCCACGACCGATACCCGTGCGGGGTCGACGTCGTAGGCGAGCAGGGCCCGCCGGGTGGCCTGGCTCGTGACCAGCACGTGGCGCATCGCCTGCAATGCTAGATGCTCCGATTGCGCCAGATCGAGCGCCTGCTCGGGGGCCAGCCCGCTTTCCGCGGCGAGGGGATGATGGATGAGCGCCAGCAGGCGCAGCCGTTTGGCATGAAGCTGTACGATGCGAGGCATCGCGCCCAGCGCGAGTCCGTCCACCAGCACCAATGCCTGGTCGGGCAGACGGGTCAGTACCTCCTGCGCATGAGCGAGTGCCCCGGCGGTGGGGTGGGGAAAGCTCGCATCCAGTGTGTGGACCCTCACCTGCCAGCCCAGATCGCGAAGACCCGCGATCATCCGGCGGTCATAGATGTACCCGCCGGTCGCCGCCTGGAGGTCTCCCGGAATTACAAATTCCAGCCATCGCGCACTCATCGCCAGCTGAGCTCGCCCTCGAATGCCGCCCAGGCCACATGCGATTCGTGCAGGGTAACGCGCAATGCGGTGACAGCGGCTGCCGAGGGTCCAAGCCGTCCGTCGCGAAGCGCTTGGGCCAGGCGCTCAAAGACAGTCCTGGCGAGGAACTCCGTCGTGGTGTTGCGGCCGGCGAAGTCCGATTCGGCGTCCAGATTCCGGTAGTTCATGGCCGCCAGGGTGTCGCGCAGGACCGTGCCCGCAAGGCCGATATCCACGACGATGCCGTGCTCGTCCAGTTCGGGCCGGCGGAATTCGACATCCACCACGTAGGTCGCGCCGTGCAGCCGCTGTGCGGGGCCGAACACATCCCCGGAAAAGCTGTGAGCGATCATCATGTGATCGCGAACACAAACCGTATACATCATGCGCTCCTTGGGTTCCGAAGAGGCTGTCGTTCAGTCGTATCGCACCCGGTGCATGATGACATCACCGGGTGTGCGCGCGATTCGCTCCAGCGTCTGCGGCAGCTCCTCGAAGCGGCCTTCGCTGTTGATGAGCACGTCCAGCGCCGGATCGGCGAGCAGCGACAATGCGAGCTCCATGCGGCGTCGCAGGCTCCAGCGCGCGCGGTGCGAGTGAGCCACGGTGCCCACCTGCGAGGACTTCAGCGTCAGGCGCCGCGCATGAAAGGCCTCGCCGAGCGCCAGGGTTATCGCTCGATCACCGTACCAGCTCAGTTCGACGACGGTCGCTTCGAATCCGGCCAGACGCAATCCCAGTGACAGCCCCTCGGCCGCACCGCTGGCATGTAACACAATGTCCGCTTCGGGCGTTGCGCTGCCCGGCAGTGCGAATCGCACTCCCAGGGACCGTGCGACCGCCTCGCGGTGCGGATTGATGTCGACCAGCTGCACCTCGCAGCCGGCGATCCGGGCTGCGAGCCATGCCACCAGGCAGCCGACGCTTCCGGCGCCGATCACGGTGATGCGGTCGCCGGGACTCGCGCCCGAGTCCCACAAGCCGTTGAGTGCCGTCTCCAGATTTGCCGCCAGTACGGCCCGAGCGGCCGGAACCGATGCGGGCAGCAGGTACAGCGCCGCGCAGGGAACCACGTAGCGTTGCTGGTGCGGATAAAGACAGAAGACATCTCTGCCGGCAAGCTCGGGCGGACCGTGCACGACCTGGCCCACATTGATGTAACCGTACTTGACGGGTGCCGGGAACTGTCCGGCCTGAAATGGCGCGCGCATCCGCGCGTATTCGCCGCACGGCACGTGGCCGCCAAATACGGTCGCCTCGGTCCCGCGGCTGACACCGCTGTAAAGTGTCCGTACACTGGCCTCCCCAGCGCCGGGCGTCGGCAGCGCTTCGCGGCGCAGTTCGCCGCGGCCTGGCGCTGCAATCCAGAATGCGAGCGTATCGTCGCGACTCATAGGACCTCCTGAAGCTTGGGTGTCACCATGTCGATGGCACGGGCCGCGCCTCACGGCCTTCTGCGCAGTGCGCTGATCTGCATCTTAACGGCTGCGCTGCTGCTCGGGGCGATTGCCGAACTGTGCGCGCACGGGCTTGGCCTGGGCGCTGCCTATGTGCCGAAGGTGTTGACCGTGTATGCGGTGGGCGCGTCCCTGGTGCTGATCGGATCGCCGAAACGCCATCCCTTCGCCGCCTTCGGGGCTGCCAACCAGGTGACCCTCGTCCGCGGCGCGCTGGTCGCGTTACTGGCGGGGCTGATCGGGGCGCCGTCTGATAGCGCGTTGGCGGCGTTGGTTACGGCAGTGGCCACGGGGACCGCGATGCTCGATGGCGTCGATGGCTGGCTGGCCCGTCGCACCAGCCTGGCGAGCGCTTTTGGTGCGCGCTTTGACATGGAGACTGATGCCCTGCTGATCATGGTGCTGGCGGTACTGGCCTGGCAGTTCGGCAAGGCGGGCGTGTGGGTGTTGGGCTCCGGGCTGCTGCGCTACGCCTTCATTGCTTCAGGTTGGGCGCTGCCCGCGCTGCGCCAACCGCTGCCGCCCAGCCAACGGCGCAAAACCCTGGCGGTCGTCCAGGTCGTGGCCCTGATCGTGACCGTTGCGCCCTTTGTGCCGACGCGCCTGAGCGTGCTGGTCGCTGCGGTTGCGCTCGGTACGCTGATGCTCTCGTTCCTGGTGGATGTCGTATGGCTGTTCCGGAACCCGGCGCGCTCGCGCGCCTCCGCACTGGCCGAATGACGCCAGTTCCAGTTGATCCGCGTCAGCCCCTGCGGCAGGCAGCCTGCGTGCTGCTCGCCGTCGTGCTGCTGAATTCGGCCGTCACCTTTCATAACGTCTGGCCAACCCTGGGGGTTCACTGGCCGGGGGAACTGTCAGTCGAACTGGCGCTGCTGCTGCTGGCACTGTCGGTTTCGAATGCCTGGCTCGGACGCACCGACCCGCGCGTGCTCACCGCGTTAGCGGTGGTGACTGTCCTGTTCGGACTCGGTCGCTACATCGACGTCACGGTGTCCGCACTGTACGGTCGGGATATCAACCTCTACTGGGATGGACCGCAGTTCGCGTCCGTCGCCGGCATGCTGGTACGCGTGGCCTCGCCGTGGGCGGTCGCGGCCGTGTGTGCCGGGGCCACCCTGGTACTCGCGGCGCTGTATCTGATCGCGCGCTGGTCGCTGGGTCAGATCGATGCGGCCCTGCAAACGTATTCCAAGCTGCGGCTGGGGTTCGGCGCGGCGGGGTTGGCGCTGTTCGGCATTTTCCTCCTGCAGCGGACCATGGGCATACTCCCCTTTCCGCGCATCTCCATTCCCGTGAGCAGCACCTATGTCGCGCAGGTCGCGCGGATCGTAGGTGCAGTCACGGGAATCGCGAATCGGAGTGTTCCGGCCTCGCCACCCCTGCGTTCCAATCTGGCGGCGCTGGCTGACAGTGACGTGCTGCTCATATTCATGGAATCCTACGGCAGCTCGACCTTCGACCGCCCGGAGTTCGAGCGCGCGCTGCGGCCCGCGCGGGCGCGACTGGAGGCCGCGATTCACGACACCGGTCGCGGAGTCGTTTCCGCCTTCGTGACCTCGCCCACCTTTGGCGGCGGCTCGGTGCTCGCGCATTTGAGCGTCCTGTCCGGCGTGGAGGTTCGCGACATGGACCACTACGCGCAGCTGATGACACTGTCCCGGCCGACACTGGTGTCGCTGTTCAGGAGCGCGGGCTATCGCACCGTTGCCGTCATGCCCGGACTGCGCGAGAGCTGGCCCGAAGGGGCGTTCTACGGGTTCGACAAGATCTATGGTACGGATGCCCTGGACTATCACGGTCCCGCATTCGGATGGTGGCGCATACCGGATCAGTTTTCACTCGCTGCGCTCGATTCGCGGGAATTGCAGCCGCGCCCCCGAAAACCGGTATTTGTATTTTTCCCGACCGTCTCGACACATATGCCATTCGAGCCCACGCCGCCGGAGCAGTCCGACTGGCAGCGCATGCTCACTTCACGGCCCTTTGATGCTGAACCCCTGCGGCGTTCGCTGACCCAGACACCCGTGTGGACCGACCTGGGCAAGGCCTACGTGAGTTCGGTCGAGTATTTTCTCGACACCCTGGCCAGTTACCTGCAGGCTCGCGGGCGCAACAACTTCGTGATGATCATTCTCGGGGATCATCAGCCCGCGGCAAACGTGAGCGGTGAGGGCGCTTCATGGGACGTGCCCGTGCACGTGATTGCCAGCTCACCCGCCATCCTCGCAGCGCTTCAGGCCGATGGCTTTCGCCCGGGGCTGGTGCCAGTCAGGCCCACGGCGGGCAGGATGAACGAGCTGGGGCCCTGGTCCGCTGCCGCGTTCGGTGACCCGGCACACACGCCGTGAGCGGCTTCTCGCCGGGCTGGCTTGCCCTGCGCGAACCTGTGGATGCCAGCTCCCGCGCCGCTGGTCTTGCCGCGATGGTGTGCGATGAGATTCGCGGGACGCGGCGACGACACTCACGGATTGAAATCATCGATCTGGGGGCCGGTACGGGCGCCAACCTGCGCTATGCGGCACCCCGGCTCGCAGGTGCGCAGGACTGGCTGCTGGTCGAGCACGACCCATTGCTGCTCGCGGCCATCGCGCAGCAGACACAGGCCTGGGCACAGTCAACGCAATGCGAGTTCAGCGCCAGCGGCGCGCAGTTTGTCCTGCGCACAGACCGATTTGAATGCCAGGTTCAAAGTCTGGCGCTGGATCTTGCGGTGCAGCTGGACAGCCTGCCTCTGCGCCGCGGCGTGCTGCTCACGGCATCAGCGTTGCTGGACCTTGTTTCGGAGGATTGGCTGCGCCTGCTGCTGCGACGGGCGGCCGCGGCCGAGGCAGCGGTGTGGTTCACCCTCATCTACGATGGCCGCATCGACTGCGCGCCGGCGGAGGCGGAAGATCGGGAGGTGCGCGAGCTCGTCAACCGGCATCAGCTGGGGGACAAGGGCTTTGGCTTGGCGCTGGGGCCAACCGCAGCCACAACGGCCGCGAAAATCCTGAGCGAGCGCGGCTACCAGGTCCAGCTTGCCGCCAGTGACTGGTGCGTCGGAGCACACCAGAGCGCACTTCAATATGCCCTGGTCGAGGGTTGGTTCGAGGCAGCGTGCGAAATCGCACCAGGCAGAGTCGCCATGCTGCGTGCCTGGCGGGCGCGGCGCCGCGCCCATATCGACGGCGGGCGCTCCACGCTGCGGGTTGGGCATGTGGATATGGTCGGCCGTCCGGAGTAGCGTGGTGCTTTCCTTGGATGTGGTGGATCGATACCCAGGAGAGTGTGTTGGCGGACGATGATTCGATCCTCGTTCTCAATGTCGGTTCCTCGAGCCTCAAGTTCGCGGTGTTTTCGGCTGCCGTCAGGCCGAGCCGCGCGGCGCTGAAATGTAGCGGCGAATGTTCCGGCCTCGGGCACCGTCCCCATTTCGTCGCGCATTCGGCCGCGCACAACGGTGATGGCGAGACGCTGGCAGATGAGGACCTTGCCGATGGCGCCGGTCATAGGGATGTCCTGGCGCGGCTGCTGAGGCTCCTGAACGGTCAAGGGGCGACGCGGAAACTGGTCGCCGCGGTTCATCGCATCGTGCACGGCGGGACCCATTTCACGGCACCCGCGCGCGTCAGCCCGCAAGTCATCGACGAACTCACGCGCCTGATTCCCATGGCGCCACTGCACCAACCTGCAGCGCTGGCGGCGATTGCGAACTTGACACAGATCTACCCCGAAATGCCCCAGGTGGTGTGCTTTGACACAGCGTTTCACCGTACCCAGTCCGCGACGGCCAGCGCATTTGCGTTGCCGCGCAAATTGACCGAGGAGGGTGTGCGGCGCTTTGGCTTTCACGGTATCTCCTATGAATACATTGCAGGTGTACTCCCCGATGTCATGGGGTCGGCGGCCGCAGCAAAACGGATCGTCGTGGCGCATCTGGGGAGCGGCGCGAGCATGTGCGCGCTGCGCGACGGCCGCAGCGTTGCCACGACCATGAGTTTCACGCCGCTGGACGGTCTGCCCATGGGTCGCCGCTGCGGAAACCTCGATCCGGGTGTCGTGCTCTATCTGATGCAGCACAAGGGCATGGATGCCGCAGGAATATCCAAGCTTCTCAATGAGGAATCCGGACTCATGGGCGTATCCGGCATCAGCGATGACATGCAGGTGCTGTTGGCCAGCGAGGATCCGCGGGCGGCGCAGGCGATTGATCTGTTCGTTTATCGAATAGGTCTGGAGCTGGGGTCTTTGGCCGCGGCATTGCACGGGCTCGATGCGCTGGTCTTCACCGGTGGCATCGGTGAGCACGCCGCCAGGATCCGTCAGCGCGTCTGCGAAGACGCCGCCTGGCTCGGCATTGCACTGGATGCCCGCGCAAATATGGCGGGCGCCACCTGCATAACACGCGCCGGCAGCAGCGCTTCGGCGTGGATCATTGCAACGGATGAGGACCTGATGATGGCCCGTCACGGCTGGGACACACTGCACACGCATACTGGCGGCCTATGAATACCAACGCGAGCTCCGTTCGGCCACTGACGGATGAAATGCTGCGCCGGATGGATGCGTACTGGCGCGCCGCCAATTATCTGTGCGTGGGCCAGATCTATCTTTACGACAATCCGCTGCTGCGTGAGCCCCTTGCCCCGTCGCACATCAAGCCGATGCTGCTGGGGCATTGGGGAACCACGCCCGGTCAGAATTTCATTTATGTGCATCTGAATCGGGTCATCAAGCAGCATGACCTCAACATGATCTACATATCCGGGCCGGGCCACGGCGGCCCGGCGCTGGTGGCGAATACTTACCTCGAGGGCACGTACAGCGAGATCTATCCGCAGGTGTCGCAGGACGAGGCGGGGTTGAAGCGGCTGTTCACCCAGTTCTCGTTCCCCGGTGGCATTCCGAGCCACGTTTCGCCGGAGTGCCCCGGTTCAATCCACGAAGGCGGGGAGCTGGGGTACTCCTTGAGTCATGCGTTTGGCGCCGTGCTCGACAATCCGGACCTGATCGTGGCCTGTGTGATCGGCGACGGTGAGGCTGAGACGGGGCCACTTGCCACCGCATGGCATTCGAGCAAGTTCCTGAATCCCATCGCGGACGGCGCGGTGCTGCCGATCCTGCACCTTAATGGTTACAAGATCGCCAATCCGACCGTACTGGCCCGCATTGAAGCGGAGGAGCTGACCCAGCTGCTGCGCGGCTATGGCTGGACGCCGTATTTTGTACGCGGCCACGAGCCGCAACTCGTACACCGGGACATGGCGCAGACGCTGGACATTGTGCTGGCCGAAATTCAGTCGATCCAGCGGCGTTGCCGGACCGGAGCCAGCCACGAGCGGCCGCGCTGGCCGGTGATCGTTCTGGACACCCCCAAGGGCTGGACCGGACCGAAAGTCGTGGACGGTAAGCAGGTCGAAGGCACCTTTCGTGCCCACCAGGTGCCATTGGCGGATCCGGCCGCGAATCCACAGCATCTGCAGCAGCTTTCCGACTGGCTGCGCAGCTATCGGCCCGGGGAGCTATTCGACGCACACGGCAGGCTGCTGCCTGAGCTGGCTGACCTTGCCCCTTCGGGCACACGTCGCATGGGCTCGAACCCGAATGCCAATGGCGGGCTGCTGCTGCGTGATCTGCAGCTGCCCGACTACCGCCGCTACGCAGTAGCGGTGACCGACCCGGGTCGCACGATGGCCAGCGACACCTTCACCCTCGGTGCATTCCTCCGGGATGTCATCAAGCTGAACCCGGAAAACTTCCGGCTCTTCGGTCCGGATGAAACCGTATCGAATCGACTGGAGAGCGTATTCCAGGCGACCAGCCGGCAGTGGCAGGCGCGTACGGTGGCGGGGGATGAGTTTCTGGCGCCCGCCGGGCGCGTGCTGGAAATGTTGAGCGAACATCAATGCGAGGGTTGGCTCGAGGGCTACCTGCTCACCGGACGGCACGGGCTGTTCAACTGCTACGAGGCATTCATTCACATCATCGATTCGATGTTCAACCAGCACGCGAAGTGGCTGAAGATTACCCGCGGCTTGCCATGGCGCAGGAGAATCGCCTCCCTGAACTACCTGCTGAGCTCCCATGTCTGGCGCCAGGACCACAATGGATTCACGCACCAGGATCCGGGTTTCCTGGATCACGTGGTGAACAAGAAGGCGGAAATCGTCCGGGTCTACCTGCCGCCCGATGGGAACTGTCTGCTGTCGGTGATGGACCATTGCCTGCGCAGTCGTCACTACGTCAATGTCGTGGTAGCCGGCAAGCATCCTGCGCCGCAGTGGCTCGCGATGGATGCGGCGAGCGCACACTGCGCCGCGGGGATCGGTGTGTGGTCCTGGGCCAGCAATGACCAGGGCGCTGAAACCGATCTGGTGATGGCATGCGCCGGTGATGTGCCCACACTGGAAATACTGGCGGCCGTAACAATACTGCGGAAGGTCCTGCCGGATCTGAAAATTCGCGTCGTCAACGTGGTCGACCTGATGAAACTGCAGCCCGATTCGGAACACCCGCACGGCCTGACCGACGCGCAGTTCGACGCGCTGTTCACGACTGATAAGCCCATCGTCTTCGCGTTTCACGGCTATCCGTCGCTGGTCCACAAGCTGACCTATCGGCGCCACGGCAGCCATAACGTGCATGTGCGTGGTTACAAGGAAGAAGGTACGATCACCACGCCGTTCGACATGACCGTGCTGAATGACATGGACCGATTCCACCTGGCGCACGATGCGCTGATGCGCCTGCCGCCTGCGGGCGCGCCGGGCGAGCAGCTGAAATCCTATACGGAAGCGAAATTACAGGAGCATCGTGCCTACATCCGCAGGTACGGAAAGGATATGCCGGAGGTGGCTAACTGGACCTGGAGTGTGTGACCGGCTGAAATGCCACATCGATCCGCAGCCCCGGCGTCGCATTCGTGAGCTGCAGTTTGGCGCCATGAAGGTGCGCGATGGCTGCGACCAGCGCCAGACCCAGTCCGTGGCCCTCCGAGGAGCGGCTGGCAGAGCCGCGATAGAAGCGGCGGGTCAGCTTTTCGAGCTCCTCTGGGGCTACGCCGGGGCCATCGTCAACAACTGAGGCGACGGTTTCACCCTGTACGACCCGCAAGGCAATGCGGATGTTCGTGCCCGGGGGAGTATGACGAATCGCGTTCTCGACCAGATTGCTGAACAGCTGCGTGAGCAGCTCAAGGTCCCCGCGGATATACAGGTCCGGGTGCACGGCGCGTGCGAGCGGATGGCGGCAATCTTCGGCCACTGGCAGATAGAACTGGTACACCTTCTCGAGCACCGCGGCGATATCGACCGTGGCAAAGGTCTGCACCCGAGTCCCGGCTTCGATCTGCGAAATCCGCAGCAATGCGGAAAATATCGACAGGAGCTGGTCGGTGTCCTCGATCGCGTGCGAGATCGCGGCCGAGTAATCCACGATGCCCGTCGACTTCTCGCGCGCGGCTTCCAGCCGGTTTCGCAGACGCGTCAGCGGGGTGCGTAGATCATGGGCGACGTCGCTTGAGACCTGCTGCAGGTTCTCGAGCAATGTCGAGATCCGATCCAGCATCTCATTGATGGCCCGGGCCAGGCGATCCCATTCGTCAACGCGGCCCCTGAGGGGAATCCGTTCAGTCAGGCGTCCGGCAATGACCCGCTCGCAGGTTTGCGTGATGGCGTCGACCTGGGCCATGAAGCGCCGGCCCAGAAACAGGCCGCCCAGAATCGCGAACGCGCAGGTGCCCAGCGCGACCCAGCCAAAGGCATGCAGGATACGTCCGCGAGTGGCGTCCATGGCCACCGTATCGCGCCCCACGAACAGGGTGGCCGCAGCGGTGAGCGGCGTGCAGCTGCCGAGGACGATTCGCGGGTGGCGGCGACCGTTGGCGGGGGGCAGCGATAACTGGAAGATGCCAGCGCTGCACGGGACGAATGGCAGGTTGCCCGCCAGGACCTTGCGGTTTGCGTCCTCGATGACCATGTACGAGTCAGGCGCGAAGTGATGCCTGAGCGTCATCGTGCCGGCGGGTGTTCCCAGCCGTTGCTGCACCACCTCGATCGCTTCGTCGAGGCCCTCGGCGCGCAAGCCGTTCGTCACGGTCGAGGCATCCGCCTCATTGGCCGCGATCAGGGTATTGCGTTCGGTGCCCGCGACGATCCACAGCACCGTGCCGATGAGAATCCCCGTCAGCGTCAGGAACACCAGCGCGAACAGTGCGGCAAATCGGAACGATTCGCCTTTGAATATTCTAATTGGTCGCAAGCAGCCGATACCCGGTGCCGCGCACGGTCTGAATGGCGTCTATTTCACAGTTGGCATTGAGTCGCGCGCGCAGGCGGCTGATGTGACTCTCGACGACGCTGGTGTGTGGGTCAAAATGGATGTCCCAGACATTCTCCAGCAGCATCTTGCGAGTCACGGCCCGCTCGACGTTGCGCAGCAGATACTCCAACAGCCGGAACTCCTGTGGCAGAAGCTCGATCGCACGCCCGTGCCGGGTGACGGTGCGCTGCACCAGGTCCATCTCAATCGATCCTGCATACAACCTGGATGAGGCCGCAGCGGGGCGCCGCGTCATGACGCGGATCCGCGCCAGCAACTCCTCGAATGCAAATGGCTTGATGAGATAGTCATCGCCTCCTGCCTCCAGGCCCCGAACCCGATCGTCGATGCCACTCATCGTGGTCAGATAGATGATGGGCGTGGATTTGTGCCGCCGCAGGGCCTTGACCATCTCCAGTCCGTCCATCCCCGGCAGCATGCGATCGACAATGATGGCGTCGAAATCCTGGCAGGTCGCTTCCTTCAGGCCCTGGATGCCGTCGCCCACGTGCACCACATCGTAGCCTTGGTCGCGGAATCGCTCGATCAGGGATCGTGCCAGCTCGGCGTCGTCCTCGGTCAGCAGCAGTCGCATGGAGGCGCAGTGTATCGGGACAGCTACCGGGATGTCAGTGGGTCCCAACCACCAGCACCGTAAAGGAGTCCGGCAGTGGTGCGGGGCGCGGCCGCGGCTGTTCGGCCGTGGCGGCCGGCGGCGGACCAAATTGTGCGGTCACCAGGTAGACCCGGCCATTCGACGGGTCGAGCGCCATGGTGCGGGCGCCGGCCTGTGTCTTGATGTTGTCGAGAACGCGGTAGCGATCCTTCGACTCCTGCTTGATGACCGTGAGGGTGCCCTCGCCATTGGAACTGAATACGAGGCCGCGCTTCTGATCGTAGGCCGCGGCGTCCGGGCCTTTGCCGATTGGAACCTGAGCGACCTGGGCGCCGGTATCAGCGTTGGTGACGGCCATGATGTTTCCGTCGCACACCGAGAAAAGCCGGTGATGGGTGCGATCAATGGCAAGCCCGCTCGGGGAATTGCAGCCGGGCAGTCGCCAGGTCGCTTGCACGGTCAGTTTGCGGCTGTCGATGACGACCATCTGTCCCGGGTCGCTTTCAATGTTCATGTAGATATGACCCGCACGGTCGTCCTGAGCGAATTCCGGCTTGTCCGGGACCGGGATGGTGGTGAGGACCGCAAACGTCGCGGCATCGAGTACCGTGACATCCTTGCTCCTGCCATCAAAGGTGAACACGTGCTTGCCCTTCGGCTCATACAAAATGGCATCCGGGTTGTGCCCCGGGACCTTCACTTCCTGAATGGTCTTCAGGCTGTCGAGATCGAAGACCGTGACCGAGTCCGAGCGGCCATTACTGGTGAAGCCGCGGTGCAGATCGGGCGCCAGGGCAATGCCGTGGACGCCCTGGGTGTTGGGAATGGTGCCCAGGACCCGGCCTGATTGGGTGTCCACGACGTCGACCTGGGTGCCGCGGCTCAGGAACAGCCGCCGGGCCGAGTCCGCCGTGAGGTAGTCCCAACCGCCGGCGCCGCCGATCTTCCATTGCTGGATAACCTGCATTCCCGAATCCGCTGGGGCTGTGGTTACGGTGATGGTCGCCGCAAGGCCAAGCGCCACGCTCAGCGTAATGGTTCTGACAAGTCGATGGGTGGACACAATGGCCTCCTGAAGCGCTCAAATGGCCGAAGCGGGCGCCCGAGGAATATGCCTGCAGGTGTCCATGGGCGAGTTTACAAAGATGTACACTTCCCCCTGCAGGGGCTTGTTAGCCTCGATCCGGACAGCTGAATCGAGGGCGGAATGTTTCGCGGTGGCAACCATCTGGCCAAAGCCTGCGCAGTGGCGCTGCTGGCGTGCACGAGCTGTGCCTTGCAGGCACCGAAACCCAAGCTGCCGGAAGTGCCTGTGGCATTTGCGAACGGGACAGCCGGGCAGGTGGCGTGGCCGGGCAGGGACTGGTATCACGGCTTCGCCAGTCCCGAACTTGACGCACTCATCAGCGAGGCCACGAGCACGAACCTGGACCTCGCAGGCGCGCGCGCGCGCCTGACCCAGGCCGATGCCCGCGCGCGGCAGGCCGGTGCCGCCATACTGCCCAGTGTCGATGCACTCGGAAACGGCAACTTCCTGGCAGGGCACTCGACCAATGGCGGTGCGCACGAATTGGACTGGTCGGCGCTGCTGTCGGCGAGCTACGAAGTCGATTTCTGGGGAAAGAATCGGGCTACGGCGGACGCGGCGCGTTTGCTCGATACGGCGGCCCGTGCCGATCGGGATACCATGGCGCTGACGACACTGGCCGGGGTGGCCGACGGCTATTTTGAGCTGTTGTCCATTCGCGAGCGCCTGAAACTTGCGCAGTCGAATCTGGAGACGGCCCGCGATCTGCTCGAGGTGGTCCAGGCGCGGTTCAATGCCGGGGCGTCGGATCCCGTCACGCTCGCCACCCAACGTTCGGTCCTGGCATCCGCGCAGCTGGCGCTGCCCGAACTGCGGCAACGTGAGGCGGAGGCGCTGACGGCCCTTGCTCTGCTGCTCGGCCGAGAACCCGAAGGGTTCCAGGTGCCGGACGCCGCGCTGGACTCACTCGCGGAGCCGCGGGTTGCCGCGGGGCTGCCAGTCGAATTGCTCACCCGGCGCCCCGATGTGTACAGCGCCGAGGCGAATCTGCGCGCCGCCGATGCCGACCTCGTTGCGGCGCGCGCCGCCATGCTGCCGTCGTTGACGCTCACCGCCGCCGGCGGGATTCAAAACCCCGCAATGAATGCCGCCGTCATTTCATTGGCCGGCACCGGACCGGGCCTGAGTCTCGGCGCCGGACTCACGCAGAGCATTTTCGATCATGGCCGGCTGCGCGCGGTGCGCGACGAATCACGCGCCAGGGACGAGGAACTGCTGGCGAGCTATCGCAAAGCCGTACTCTCCGCGCTGGTTGACGTCGAGAACGCACTTGCGGCCATTCACAATCTCGACGCCGCGCGCGAGTTTCAAATTGACAGCATGGCCCAAAGCCAGCAGGCATTCGATGGGGCGCAGCTGCGCTACCGTCAGGGCGCTGGCGACTTCCTCGCGGTGCTCGAAGCGCAGCGCACCCTGCAAGCGGCGCGGGATCAATACAGCCAGTACAAACTCGCCCGTCTGCAGGCCCTGGTCGGGCTGTGCAAGGCGCTGGGCGGGGGCTGGCAGCTTCAGGAGTGACGCCTTTGATCAGACCTTTGCTTGCCACTTTCCTGGGCATCGCCATGTTCGCTAGCGGCGGTTGCCACCGTACCCCGGTAGTCACTGAGGCGCAGGACGCGCAGGCATCGCAGCCTGCAGCCAAGGAGAGTGGGGAGGGCGTGGACCTGACCGCCGATCAGGTCGAGAAGCTGGGGATTGCCACACAGTCCGTCAAGTCCTTGGATTATCGGGATGAGATCGCCGGCTACGGCGTCATCATCCCCCACGATATGATCGCCACTGCCGTGGCCGAACTGACCAGCGCACAGGCAGCGCAGGAACAAAGTCGCGCGGCGGCGGCGCGCGCGCAGCGTCTGGCTGGCACGCCCGGCGCGATGTCCGCAGATGCGGTGGAGAGCGCCGCGCGCCAGATGGCAACCGATACGGGCGCCGTCGCGCTCGCCCAGCGTCGCCTGTCCTCCGTCGTCGGCAGCGGCTTGCCCGGCGCACTGGCACCCGGATCAGCGTTGCAGGAATTGGCCAGTGGCGATGCCAAGCTGTTGCGGGTGACCTTCCCATTCGGCGCCCTGCAAGGCGCGACGCCCACGGCATTGCGTGCGGCCCGTCTAGATGGCGCGGCGCCGGGCACGCCGCCGGAGGCGACCCGTTGGACTTTGCATCCGCTGTGGAACGCACCGTCCGATCCGACGCTACCCGGGCGCAGCTTCTTCGCCGTGCTCAAGGGTAGCGATGCCAGCGAGGGCGAACGGCTGCTCGTGTGGGCGCCCGGCACGGGCCCGGCACTGCGCGGCGTGCTGGTGCCGGCGGCGGCGCTGGTGATCAGCGATGGCAAGTACTGGTGCTATGTCGAACCGAAGCCTCATGTTTATGTGCGTCGCGAGATTGCTACCAACCGGCCTCTTGCTGCGGGTTACTTCGTCACGCAGGGAATCGCGCCGGGCGACAAAGTGGTCACGGCGGCCGCCAGCTTGCTGCTCGCGCGTGAAATGAATCCCAGCACCGAGGCGGATTGAAGCCGATGCGGGGCATTATCGCGTTGTGCGTGCGCCGCTTCGGCGCAGTCACCGTACTGACCGTACTGGCGCTGGTCCTCGGCTGCTGGGGCGCACTGGATGCGCCGCTGGATGTGTTTCCGGAATTTGTTCCGTCCCAGGTGGATATCCAGACCGAGGCACCCGGGTTCTCGCCGCAGCAGGTCGAGGAGCTTGTCACCAAGCAAGTCGAGAATAGCGTCAATGGCGCCTCGGGATTGGCGACCCTGCGTTCCGAGTCCATTCCGGGGCTGTCCGTGGTGACCATCACCTTTGCCGACAACATCGATCTGCACATTGCCAGGCAAGGAATCTCGGAGCGACTGTCGGAACTGGGCAGCAGTCTGCCGGCCGGCGTCGGCGTGCCGAAGCTCTCACCGCTGGTCTCCAGCACCATGGATTTGCTGAAGATCGGGCTGGTATCCGACAAGGTCGACGCCTATGCGCTGCGCGATGCCGCTGACTGGGTGATCAAGCCGCGCCTGCTGGCGGTGCCGGGGGTGGCGCATGTCATCGTATTCGGGGGAGATGTGCGCCAGATCCAGATTCAACCCGATATGCAACGCCTGACCAGCTTCGGCATCACGCTCGCCGACGTGGCCGATGCGGCACGCGCGGCTTTGCCGCTGCGCGGGGCGGGATTCATCGACATCGCCAACCAGCGCGTACTGATGCAATCACCGATTCCCGCACCCGACATTGCGGTTCTCGGCCAGGCGCTGGTCGTGGTGCGCAATGCGATCCCGATCCGCTTGAGCGAGATCGCCGAGGTGAAAATGGCGCCCGCGCTGCGCTCCGGCGATTCCCTGATCATGGGCAGGCCCGGCGTCCTGCTGTCCTTGGCCAGCCAGTTTGGCGCCAACACGCTCACGACGACGCTCGCGGTGGAACAGGCCCTGGCCAGTTTGCGTCCGGCGCTGAACGCGCAGGGTATTACCCTGTATCCGGGCCTGCACCGCCCCGCGAACTTCATCGAGCGTGCCTTAAGCGATCTGAAGCACTCGCTGCTGATTGCCGGCGTGCTCATTTTCGTCGTGCTGTATCTGTTCCTGCGCGATATCCGTGCGGCGCTGATCGCCTTCACCGCCATCCCTTTGTCACTGCTCGCCGCCGTTGCGGTCCTCGACCGAATGGGCCTCACGCTCAACACCATGACGCTTGGGGGATTTGCGGTCGCCCTGGGCGTGCTGGTCGATGATGCCATCATCGGCATCGAAAACATCTTGCGCCGCCTGCGTGAGAATGCGCTGTTGCCACAGCCTTCCGGTCGGCTGGTGGTGATCCGCGAAGCCTCCCTTGAAGTACGCGGACCGGTGATCTATGCGACCGCCGTCGTGATTGTGGTCTTCCTGCCGGAGATATTCACGACCAGCGTGCAGGGCCACTTCGTCGGGCCGCTCGCGCTGGCCTTCATATTCGCCGTACTTGCCTCGCTGGTGGTGGCCATGACCGCGACTCCGGCGCTTTGTGCGCTGCTGCTGCGTCGGCACGATGCCCGCCAGGAGTCAGGGTGGCTGCGCCGGCTGAAGGTCTGGCAACGCCAGGCGGTGCACGGAGTCGCGAACCATTTCAAGGCGGTCGTGGCCGTGCTGATCGCGTGCGTGGTGGCGGCGCTCGCGGCGCTGCCATTCCTGGGTGGCACGTTCATGCCTGACTTTCGCGAGGGGCACTTCGTCATTCAGGTTTCCAGTTCGATACCGGGCACGTCACTTGAGGAAATGCTCACCGTCGGCAAGCGGATCAGTGCTGAAATCCTGGCACTGCCCTACGTAGCGAGTGTCGAGCAACAGGTCGGTCGGGCCGAACTCGGCGAGGACACCTGGGGTCCGCATCGCAGCGAATTCCATGTCGAGCTGAAACCCGATTCGAGCGTGGATCAGGGTGCCGCGCAGGACGCCTTGCGCGAGATCCTGGAGCACTACCCGGGACTGCAGAGCGAGGTGGTGACTTTTCTGGGCGATCGGATCAGCGAAAGCCTGAGCGGCGAGACGGCGCAGGTGGCCGTCAAGGTTTTCGGTGACGACCTTGACGCGCTCGATGCGACGGGCGACCGGATAGTCGCGGTACTGGGGAAGATCCCGGGCGTCGTGGACCTGCAGTTCAAGCGCCAAAGTGGCACGCCGGCCATTGCGATTCAGCTGCGGCCCGATGCGCTGCTGGCCAGTGGTCTCAAAGCCCAGGATGTTCTCGATACGATCGAGACCGCCTATACCGGGGCCGAGGTCGGGCAAACCTTCAGCGGGACGCGTACGGTCGATGCCGTGGTACTGCTGCCCGAGGCTCTTCGGCATCGGCCAGGTGAGTTGGCGCAGATGATGATCAGCGGCCCATTGGGGCCCGTGCCGCTGGCTCAGGTCGCTCGCATCCTGGTCACGCAGGATCGCTACAGCATCGAGCATGATGGGGGCCAACGACGCATCAGTGTGACTTTCAACGTGAATGGTGCGCCGCTGCAGAGCGTCGTGCAGCAGGCCGCACAGGCGATCGCATCGAAGGTGTCACTGCCCAGCGGCGTCTATACCGAATTCACCGGTGCCGCGCAGGCCGAGAGCCAGACGCGCAATCAACTGCTGCTGTATTCGGTGTTGGCACTTGCTCTCATCGTCATGATTATGTTCATGTCGTTCAGCTGGCGCGCGAACAGCTGGCTGGTGCTGGCGAATCTGCCATTCGCCCTGGTCGGCAGCGTCGCGGCCATTGCGATGACCGGCATCGGCGTCTCGCTGGGCACGGTGGTGGGCCTGGTGACCGTATTCGGGGTGAGTGCCCGAAATGCGATACTGCAGCTGGCGCATTACGAGCATCTGGTTGAGGTCGAGGGCGCCGCGTGGAACACCGACACGGTCATTCGCGGCGCCAATGAGCGGCTGGTACCCATCCTGATGACGGCCGCCGTGACGGCCCTCGGCCTGGCGCCGCTGGCCTTCGGCATGAATCTTCCGGGCCAGGAAATAGAAGGTCCGATGGCGGTGACCGTGCTGGGGGGGCTCGTGTCATCGACGATTCTCAATCTGTTCGTCCTGCCGGCACTGACGCGCCACTACTGCCGTGGCGCCGGCGCGGGCGCCGTCGGCGCTAGCGGTTTGCGTCCCACCAGCGCACGAACTGCATGACCTGCGCGGCCCACAGCTGCGGGTGCGCCATGGTGAGATGGCCAAAGCTCGACGACGTCCCGGGTTGCACGACAAAACGACCGTGCGCCACTTCGCCCAGCAGCGACTGAAGAATCCCGAGACGATCCGGATTGAATTCATCATCGTCAAAGTTGAGGGCAAACACCTTGGCCCTGATCGAGGCAAGAAACGGCTCGGGAGCGTAATCCGCGGAGGCCTCGAGCGAATAGAGCATATCGTTCGCATCAATCGACTGAGCCTGCGCGGCCCCTTCGGCGATAAACTCGTCGGCACCGGCAGCATCCGCAACGCTTGCCTGAATCTGCGGCACACCCACGATCATCATGCGCAGCAGACCATAGGCCTGGAAGAGGCCCCGGGGTGGCTTTGAATAATTGCCATCCTGCCATTCCGGATCCGAGCGTATGGCTGCGATCGCCATGCGCCGCCAGAGCATATTCCGGCCCGATATCTTCATGGGCAGCGCGGCCACCGGCATGATCGCGTCCATTGCATTCGGATACGACTGCGCCCACTGCCAGGCGTGCATGCCGCCCATTGAAAGTCCCAGGATGGCACGCAATCGCTTGATGCCCAGCACCTCGCTCACCAGGCGATGTTGCAGATCTACCATGTCGCGATACCGGTAGTGAGGGAAGCGGGCCTGGAGTCCGTCGCTGGGCTTGCTCGATTTTCCGTGACCAACACTGTCGGGAAATAGCACATAGAAGTGATCCGCGCTCAAGGGGCAGCCGGGTCCGAACAGGGATTGCATGAATGCCGGGCTTTGCAGCGCCGCGCCGTTGGCGCCGGTCCAATGCAGCACCAGAACCGCATTGTCGATTTCGCCGTGGGCATCTCGGTGCGGCTCACCGAGCGTCGAGTAATGGATGCGCACCCGATCAAGCGCCTGCCCGTTGCGGAATACGTAGTGCGCGAACCAGGCGTGCGCCTGGCGTGCAGCAGGGTTGGCTGTCATGGTCTCGGCCAATGCGTACAACGAGGTGGACTTTTGCAAACTATACGCTCAACGACGCGGTCACGCTGCGCGGTGGTATCGACAATCTGATGAACGCCACGCCGGCTACCCGGTACGCGCCAGCCGTCGTATCGCCAGGCCCCCGAACAGCACAACGATGCCCACCAGCACCGCACCGGCCATCTGCGGCGGCAGGAACTGGAACTTGCTGATACCGACCACCGCGACCGCGACTTGCTGCAGATGAAAGGCCGGCCAGACGACCACCCATTTCTGCAGGAAGGCCGGCAGGGGAATGAACAGTCCGCCCAGATATATCATCGGCAGGTAGACGAGGTTGGTGATGCCGGGCGCCGCGCCGCCGCTGAAATGAGCGCCGATGAACATCCCCAGCGCGCAGAACGGCAGTGCGCCCAGCACCAGGGTCAGCGTCAGCAGTACCAGCTGCAGGTTCGAGAAGCTGATCTTGCCGGCCGACTTCGCCGCAATGATCATCGTGCACATGGCCAATGCCGCGAAGAACATGGCCATGAGAAACTTCGCGATCAGGTAGGACCCGGCCGGCACAGGTAACGCGCGCTTGAGCTTGATCAGGCCCGCATCGCGCTCCGGCGCGAGCGTCGAGCCGACACCAAACAGCGCCGGCCCCATGACCGCCATCACACAGAAGCCGACGAACAGGAGGTCATAGACCCCGGGGTTCTTGGCCGCCGACTCGCCCGCCATGACAACTCCGAACAGCAGGTAGATCGGCGCCGGAATGACCAGAAATGGAATGGCGAAGGCCGGTGCGCGCAGCATGCGCAGCGCTTCGAATTTCGCGTCCGTCAAATAGGCTCTGAGGATGCGCCCGATGGGCATCGCAGCAGGAGTGCGGCAGGGCACAGTTGCAATATTCATTACGCAGCCTCTTTGGTGAGTTCGACGAATGCTTCGGCCAGACCGGCCTGCTGCACTTCGATATTGGCGACCCTGTGATCACTGGCCAGCAGCCGACGCAGAACGGTTTCCGCATCGGTGGCCAGAATGGTCAAACGCTGATCGGCTCGGGATACCGTGACCACGCCGGGCCAGTGCGCCAGTTCATTCGCCGGCAACGCGCTGTCGCAGCGAATCTGCCGTCGCGAGACGAGAGAACGGACTTCAGCGACGGAGCCGCTGGCGACCACCCGGCCCTTGGCCAACACGATCACGCGATCCGCAAGCATTTCGGCTTCTTCGAGGTAGTGCGTGGTGAGCAGGATCGAGCAGCCCGCATCGCGCAGCTGCCGGATCGCAGTCCAAAGATGCTCGCGTGCGGCCACATCCATTCCCACGCTGGGTTCATCCAGAAACAGCACTTCGGGGCGGCCGCAGATGGCCAGCGCAAACTGCACCTGGCGTTTCTGGCCGCCCGAGAGCTTGTCGTAATAGCGCCCCGCCAGTTCCGTGATCCGAGCGATGCTCAGCGCATCGCTGACGCTCATGGGATTTGCATAGTAACTGGCTGTCTGTTCGATCAGTTCGCGCACCTTCATGCCGTTCGGCAGCGTGACATCCTGCATCATCACGCCGATGCCACGGCGCGTCGCCACCGCCAGCGGCGAACCAGCGAGCAAGGTGGCCTGGCCGCAGTCCGGCTCAGCGAGGCCCAGCCACAGGGCGATCGCACTGGTCTTGCCGGCACCATTCGGACCCAGCAGCGCCATGAGTTCGCCGCGCCGCAAATCCAAGGTGATGTCATCGAGCGCGGTGAGCTTGCCGTAGCGGCGCGTCACGCCGGTGAGCTGTGCCACCGCAGTCGCGGCATTCGCAGGTTCCGTTGGCATCGTCCGGGCGGCCAGCGCGCCGCGCCGGTGTCGGGGATACTTGCGGCTGTTCAGCCATTCGCCGATGAAAGTCGGGCGCACCAGCAAATGGTAGCTGGCGAACAGGAGCGAAAAACTGGCGGCGAGCACGAAGGCGAACTTCACGCTCCAGTGCACGGGCCAGGTGCGCACGACAATATCGAAGGCCGCTACGACCGGCAGGTGGGCCAGGTATAGCCAATAGGAGGAGTCCGCAACATACCGGCGCACCCGGCTCTCACCGGCGCAGAATTTCAGGCCCAGACCCAGAATCGCGAATATCCACGACCACATGGCCACCACGTAGCCGACTGCGAACAGCGCCTTGGCAGGACCCATCGAAGGCGGCACGAAACTGAATGTTGTGCCCGCCACCGAGCAGCAGTACAGCGTTGCGGTGAGCGCCACTACCAGGTGCGGAAGCCAGAAGTTTTCGAAGGTTCGCAACAGTTCGATACGGCGATGCAGTATCCAGCCGACGATCATGGCGGTTCCGAAGCCCACCATCGCCGGCAGCTGTGGATAGTAGGTCATGTCCTGTGCCGGGACACCGCCCCAGTAGACCCAAGTCGCGCGGGTATACAGCGTCAGGGCCAGCGGTGCGCCGAGCACGATCGGGGCCAGCACGATGGCTGCCGGCGTCCCGAGGAGAAGCTGCGCACTGCGATCGACGAGCGCGCGCACCGCACCGCGGCGGTCAATGGCCACGAGCGCGCCGCGCAGCAGCAGCACCGTGGGATACACCAGCAGGAGCATGTAGAGAAACCACAGGTGCATGAAGGGGAAGAAGCCCGGCGGGGGCTTCAACTGCGACAGCGCCGCGGGTATCTTGCCGGCGAACTGGGACATGCCCCAGGAGGCCACCCAGGCATAGGCGGGAAACAGGACACACCAGCCGACAATCAGCGGCACGGCGATGCGCTTGATGCGATTGATCCAGAATCCCTGCGCACCCGCGCGCGTGTACAGCAGCCGTGCGAAGAATCCTGCGATCACGAAGAACAGGGCCATGCGGAAGATATGGGTCACGAAGAACAGCTGGCCCAATGCGACGCTCGGCGTGGCATCGACCGTCGCCCAGATGCCCGGCAACATGCCGGGCACGAATGACATGCTCGCGTGCAAAGCCACACCCAGCAGCAGCGCAAAAGCGCGCACCGCATCGAGTGAGTGGAATCGTTCCTGGGAAGCCATGGGGCAAACTCCTTAAATGTAGTCGCGTCGGCGTGACGTGAGAAACAGGGCGTATGCGAATGAGAGCGCGAGTACGATTGCGTCACCGGTCACAGCCATGGTGGCGAAGGGCGTCCACACGATGGCCGGGCCGTGCAGCGGAGCGCTGATCGTGGGCTGGTTCAGCTCCACCATGAACAGGCTGAAGCAGATGTTGACGACCAGGATGACGACACCGGACATGGCTTCGGAACTGACCGCGAACAGCGACGCGAGGACGACGCTGAACAGCGCGAACACGAACCCCTGTATCAACAGCGCGTAGACAAGCATGCCGTGTGGGGCACCTGGCAGCAGGAAATGCACCAGCACCATGGCGGTCATTAATAACCATGGGATGCCGTACGCGAGGTATCCGGACAGCAGCTTGGACAGGTCGTAGCGATAGCCCGAGATCGGCAGACTGAGCGCGAACATGCGCGAGAGGTCCTTGCGCTCGACCATCAGGCTGTACATGGCAATGAAAATGCCACTGGCGACATCGGCGGTGATGAACAGAATACCGCCCACCGCAAAACCCACTCTGCCGAACGCGCTCAACACGACGCCCAGTACGCCGGTGAGTACCGTTGCGATCATGAAACCGCGCATCAGGTACAGATCCTTGCGCACCAGGGCCCAGAACACCGATGAAGTCATGACTGCACCTCGGCGCGACTGCGCATGACGCAGGCAACAAAGATCTCCTCGAGCGACATGCGCTGCACTTCCTGAACGCGCGCGCCGCTTTGCTCAAGCAGCGCATGCATCTGCGGCAGGTAGTTGTCGGTCGTGAGCACCGCGACGCGCTCGCCAAGTGACAGATCCACGACATCGGCTAGGCGCGGCAGGGTCACGCCGCCGGGCACGTCGACGGAAATTCGCCGCCAGCGTTCCAGGAAGTTCTCCTTGTCGCGTGAGTCGACCAGGCGGCCACGGTCGATGAATGCGATCTGGTCGCAGATGCGTTCCACATCCTGCGTGTTGTGCGAGGAGAACAGAATGGAGCGCGTGTCGTCGCGCACGATTTCCATCAGTTCGGTCAGCAACTCATGGCGTGCCACCGGATCAAGGCCCGAGGTCGGCTCATCGAGCACCAGCAGGGCCGGGCGGCGCGCCAGCGCCAACAGCAGCATCGACTTCACCTGCTCGCCGCGCGACATCTTCGCCATCGTCTGCCCCGGGCGCAGATTGAAACGCCGGATCAGCTTGCGGGCGTACACCTCGTCCCATTCAGGATAGATCGACGCCACGAAGCGCATGTGCCACGCGAGCGTCGCGGTGCCGAACAGCCGCATGTCATCGGAGACGAAGGCGATGCGGCGCTTGGCCGCCTCGATCTGCTCCGGCACGCGCAGGCCCAGCGCCTCGATGCTGCCGGCGTCACAGGCGAGCAGCCCCATGAGCAGCCGGATCGTGGTGCTCTTGCCCGCGCCATTGGGGCCAACCAGTCCCATGATCTGCCCCTGCGGGAGGCTCAGGTTCAGACCTTCGAGCTTGAAGTGGCTGAAGGACTTGCTGACATCCTGCAGGCAGAAGGCATTGGTAGAAAGGGATGTGCTCATGTCTCTCTCTTGTTCTCGTGCAGATCGCGTTCGATTTCGCGCAGGCGTTCAACCAGCGCTTCGCCCCGGATGCCCAGCAGTGCGGCCGTGTGCACCGCCGTCGCCAATTGCGCGTCCAGTTCCTGCGCCTGCATGTGCGCCCCGAGGTTGGCGTTTTCGGCCACGAAGGAGCCGCGGCCCTGGCGTGTGAGGATCACACCTTCAAGTTCAAGCTCCAGGTAGGCGCGCTTGATGGTGATGACACTGACCCGGGTCGCCACCGCCAAAGCCCGGATGGAGGGGATCTCATCGCCCGACTTGAGCTCGCCCACGGCGATGCGATGCCGCAGCTGTTCCTTGATCTGCAGGTACATGGGCCGCGGATCGGTCTGCGAGACCTGTATCGGGATGTGCATGTCAGTATTCACGGTATGCACAGTATGCACAGACTAAACGGGGCTGTAAAGGCCCCTGCGGCGGCCCGGGCGTGGGCAGCGGAGAATCGGAGATAGAGGAGTCTGCGCCGCCTCAGCTTGAGGTCGGCGCGGGCTCAAGCGCCGGATCAGGCGCGATACGACTTGCGCTTCACCTCGCGGTGGGCCGTTTCCAGCGGGTAGATCGGGCAATGCGCCAGAATCTGTTCGACCTTGGCACGCTCCGGAGGCGGCGCCTCATCGGGTACCGAGGCCATGAAGGCATCGAAGCGCTCCTGCATGCCGTCGCGGAATTCGGGATGACTGAAGATGAACAGGTCGTTATTGCGCACTCCATTCAACACCCGCTCTCCGGCCTCGAGCGGATCCATCATGATCGAGGGGCGATTTGATTTCCTCTGGCCTTCCGGACGGTTGTCGGTGATCACGCCACCGGGACAAAACGCCGACGTGCCGATATTGGTGCCCTCGAGCTCAACCCGCAGTGCCTCCATGAGGCCCACCGCCGCGATTTTGGTTGCGGTGTAAACGCCTGCCAGGACACCGGGGACCACGCCGCTCATCGACGCAGTTGTGACAATCTGAGCGCCTTCACCATGCGCTTTGAAGTGCGGCAGGCAGGCCGCGACGCCGTTATATATCGCCGTGAAATTCACGGCGACCGCGTTGTCCCACACATCGGGCTTGGCGTCGTTCGCCTGGGCGAGGGTCTTCGCGCCGGCATTGTTCACCAGCAGGTGCAGGTTGCCGAACTTGCCATTGATCTCCTTCAGCAGGCGGGTCCACCCGTCACGGTCGGTGACATCGTGCTTGATGGCGTGAACGCCCGCATTCCCCGGCTTGAACAGCGGCAGCGCTTCGGCCAGGCGCGCCTCATTGCGGTAGCCAATGACAACCTTCATGCCCGCGTTCGAACAGGCGCGCGCGATGCCCAGTCCGATGCCATCCGAGGATGCCGTGATATACGCCGTCTTGCCGGCCACTTCCTTCAATGGCGGTGGCTGCGCAACGGTCGGCGCAGGGGGTATGGAAAGAGCCGAGCGCGGTGAGGCGGTTGGTGATGACTGTCCCCGTGCGCTGTCGCCTGCTCCGGCCCCAGCCAGAAACGCGATGGCTCCGGCACTGAGTGCCATGCCTTCCAGGAACCGGCGCCGGCCTTGGGCATCGATCGGTGTTGCGCCGGTTTTTCGCACGGATTTCTTCTTCGGCATGATGGTTCCCCCCCCTCGTTTGGAATCATTTTCATCATGCCGCCGCGAGGCCGATGCAGCAAGCGGCGCTGCGTCGCACAACTGCATTGTCGAGCCGGAGGCGCTAGACTCATCGCGGGGACGAGGCTTCAGAATTCAAAGGAACAATAAAATGCAAGCCAGCAATTTGGTTGGAAGAGTGAAAGGGATTTTGCTCAGCCCGCGCACGGAATGGCCGGTGATCGCTGCCGAGCCGGAGACGATTGGGGGTATCTACACCGGCTACATCCTCATCCTGGCGGCGATCCCCGCGCTGAGGATCCTGCTACTGGACCGCTTCCTGGGCGTATCCGTCCTCACGGTGGTCCTCACGACCTACGTGTTCGCGCTGGCGGGAACCTTCCTCATTGCGCTCATCGTCGATGTGCTGGCTCCGACATTCGGCGGCCAGAAAAGCCAGGTACAGGCGCTGAAGGTCGTGGCTTACTCCTATACCGCCTCCTGGATCGCATCCCTGATCGGGATCGTGCCGGGCCTGGGTTTGCTGGCGGCTTTGGTCGGCCTGATTTACGGTCTTTATCTGCTGTACCTGGGCCTGCCCTTCACGATGAAGTGTCCTGCCGACAAATCCCTTGGCTACACCATCGTGACCGTGATTGCGGCCATCGTGGTTTCGGTCGTCTTGGGTCTGCTCGTGCGGTCGGTCGGCGGCTTCGGTACGTTCGGCGACCGATCGCTGACCGGGATGCTGAGCTCACAGTCGGGGAATGCGCCTGTCTTCTCTGATCACAGCGCCGCGGGCAATGCCGTGAACGATTACGCGAAGCGCATGGACGAGGCGTCCAGGCAACTCGACAGCGCGCAGAAGTCCGGCGATGCCGCCGCGAAGGCCAATGCTCTGGGGGCATTCATGGGCGCGGCAATGGGCAGCGGCGGAAAGGTCGAATCCCTTGCACCGGATGTCATCAAGACCTTTCTGCCGACGGAGCTTGCTGGATTGAAGCGCACGCAACAGTCGGTGGAACGTAACGGTGTGATCGGCATGCAGATTTCCAAGGCCACGGCAACCTATTCGGATGGCGCCAATCACACCCTGGAGCTGGAAATCGTCGATGCCGGCACCCTGAAGGGTATGGTCGGATTTGCCGCCAGTTGGGCCGGAGTCGAACAGGAGACGCAAACGGACACCGGTTACGACAAGACTTACAAGGATGGGGGGCAACTGGTTCACGAGCAGTGGAACAACGCCACCAAGAGCGGTGAATATTCGACCTTCATCGCCGATCGGTTCTCGGTCAAGGTTTCAGGAGGCGGGTCCGATATCAGTGACCTGAAGCGCGCCGCCGCGAGCATCAACGCGAGCGGCCTCGCGGCGCTGAAAAATTCCGGCGTTGCGACCAACTAGCGAGCGCCATCGCGCGATTCGCCGGTCAGTAGTCAGGCCATAGGGATCCTGATGATGCTGGGCTACTACCTGGAACTGGCGGCCCGAAGTCTGAAGCGCAACGTTGCGCTGAGCATCCTCATTGTTGCGGCAGTGGGCGTCGGTATCGGTGCGGCCATGACCGAGTTCTCCGTCATGCGGGCCATATCGGGGGATCCGGTTCCGGAGAAGTCATCACGACTCGTGGTGCCGCAGATCGATGCCTGGGGTCCCGACTCGCGGCAAAGCCGCAGCGGTGCCGCCGTTGAGCTTCCCGATCAATTGAGCTACCGCGACGCCATGGCCCTCATGACGGCCCATCAGGGCCTGCGGCAGACAGCGATGTACGGCATTGCACCCGACCTGACGCCGCCGCGGGGAAGGCCTTTGGCTGCCTCGGGGCGCGCGACCTATGCGGATTTCTTCACGATGTTCCAGGCGCCGTTCCGCTCCGGTGGTCCCTGGTCGCACGAGGATGACGCGCGCGGTGCCAATGTGGTGGTTCTGAGCGCCGAGCTCGCCGATAAGATCTTTCCGCATATCGATGCCGTGGGCAAGACGATCACTCTTGATGCCCGCGACTACCGTGTCGTTGGAGTACTGGCCCCCTGGCAGCTTGTACCGCGCATCTACGACATGTCGCAGGCCGCGCTCATGGAAGCCGAGGACCTGTATCTGCCGTTTTCAACGGCCATTGCTCACCAGATGCGCCATTACGGCCACAATAGCTGCGATTCGACACCTCCTGCGGGCTGGGAGGGGCATCTGAATTCGGAGTGCGTGTGGATACAGTTCTGGGCCGAGCTGCCGCGTGCGGGCGCCATAAATGACTACCGGCAGTCACTGCTGAACTACGCCGCTGACCAGCGCCGTGCCGGGCGCTTCCATTGGACGCCGTTCGTCCAGGTGCATACCGCGCGCGAGTGGCTTGCGTTGAAGAAGGTGGTTCCCGATGAGATCAAGCTCAGTACGCTCATTGCCTTCGGGTTCCTGATCGTGTGTCTGCTTAACGCCGTCGGACTCATGCTGGCCCGATTCGCGGGCCGCGCCGGTGAGCTCGGCGTGCGCCGCGCGCTCGGCGCCAGCCGCTGGAATATTTTCTGCCAATGCATGACCGAGACCGTATGCCTCGGCGTGCTGGGCGGTGCTCTCGGTCTTGCGCTGACGGCGATCGGGCAGGCCGGTGAGCGGGCACTGGCCGGTGGCGATGGGCCCGTCACTCGCCTTCTGTATTCCCTGGATACCGGCATGGTACTCATCACGGCCGGGGTTGCGATCGTGGCGACCGTGTGTTCGGGCTTCTACCCCACTTGGCGCGCCAGCCGCGTGCAGCCGGCGTTGCAGCTGAAGAGTGACTGACGGCGCCATGGAATTCATGCTCATCCTGCGCTCATTACGGCGCAACAAGATCGGCGCGGCGCTCATCAGCGTGCAGATCGCCTTGACGCTGTCAATCGTGTGCAACTCGCTCTCGGTCATTCAACAGCATCTGCGGCACATGGTCCGGCCCACCGGCTTTGACGAGGCGAATATCTGGACACTGCGAAACCGATGGATCGGCGAGCCGGATGACTTGGAAGCCAGAGTCCTCGGGGATCTGGCGGCATTGCGCAGCCTCCCCGGCGTGGTCGATGCGGAGGCGACCAACTCCTTCCCGCTGTGGGGTGCCGGGTGGACCACGGGTGTGAAATTGAAGCCCGACCAGAGGTTCTCGACCGCCCCTGCGGCCGTCTACATTGTCGACGAGCACGCCATGTCCGCCTTCGGCCTCAAGTTGGCTGCAGGACGGTGGTTCAACGCCTCAGAGATTGGGGAAGTGGGCTACCAGGAGGACAAGTATCCGGCCAGCGTCATCGTGACCCGCAGTTTCGCACGGCGGCTCTTTGCGCATGCTGATCCGCTCGGACAGGTGGTGTATTTCGGACCACAGCCGGCGCGGGTTGTTGGGATCGTCGAGCGTGCTCAGACTCCGGGCGCCGCGCAGACTCAGGGGCCTGCACAGGTCGAGGATGCCTTGTTCTTCCCGTACCGGTACCTCAGCAGCGACACCGTGTACGTCGTGCGCGCAGTCCCTGGACAACTCGCCGCGACGATGAAAGCCGCGCAGGACAAGCTCTTTCAGATCATGCCACTGCGGGTGGTGAGTTCGGTACGGACCTTTGCGCAGGTGCGTCACGATGTGTACGCGTCCGAGCGCAAGTCGAGCCTCATACTCGGCATCGTGTGCGGCCTACTGCTGATCGTAACGGCGCTCGGTGTCGTGGGCCTTACGATGTACTGGGTCGCCCAGCGGCGCCGTTACATCGGCATGCGGCGGGCGCTGGGCGCGCGACGTGGTGACATTCTTTGGTATTTCCACCTGGAGAATCTCATCATCGCCGGCACTGGTGCGCTGCTGGGAATCGCCCTGGGCATGTGCGGGAATGTCTGGCTGGCGGGCCATCTGGCCCTCACGCGCATGAGCGCCGAATTCATCTGCGGCGGCGCCGCGATCGTGCTCGGCCTGAGCCAATTTGCGGTGATATGGCCGGCCTGGCGCGCGGCCTCGATTCCACCGGCGAGCGCTACGCGTGGCCTGTAGCCCTCCCGATCGGCGGGCATGCGGGTCAGGCGTCTGCGAGTAGCCGCCGTGCGGCTTCAACACGATCACTGGGCACCAGCAATTGCACGCCTCCCACTCCGCCTTCCATGCCCACACCGATGCCCACGACGGTCGCAGGGATTCCGGCCGCCTCCAATGCGATCCTCGCCAGATCGGCTTCGAGATTGGTCGGGTAGGTCTTGATAGTTTCCATCGATTTACTCCGCTTGGTGCAGCATGGGCGCGCGATCGACAGTCGCCCTGAGTGCCGTGCTTCGGACTGCCCTCATGGTGTACATTACTAAAGCTTAAGGGTAAGGGCAGGGTTCGGCATGGCATGGGGGCAAGTATCGCGACGGCGGGCGCTGCAAGGGCTGGTTACGGCGTCGCTCCCGCTGGGCATGTTCGGCTGCGCGAAGGCAAACGCCGACTCATTGGTGGTCGGTGGTCTGCCAGTGACCTGCAATCTCACCTTGCCCGTTGCGTGCGTTGCCAAGGATACCAGCAATAAGTCGGCTCCCGCGGGGGCGAAGAATTTCCAGTTCCAGTACAGCAAGTTCAACGGCTGGCCTGAGATCAAGGAATCGCTCATGGCGGGCCGCATCCAGGCGGGATACATGCTGGCGCCGCTGGTGATGGACCTCGCCGACAAAGGGATTCCGCTGAAAATCGTCTCGCTCGGGCACCGCTCCGGAGCCGTGATCATGGTGCGCACGGATTCTGCGTATCAGCACTTCCGTCAGCTGGCGGGCAAGCGCATCGCGGTGCCGAGCCGTTTTGCGGTCGACTTTCTGTTCTTGCGGCGCATGCTGGCTCAGGAAGGCATGACCATAGCGCAGGTGCAGGTAGTCGAAATGGCCCCGCCCGATATGCCGGCCGCCCTCTATGCGAATGCCGTCGACGCCTATTGCACGGGTGAACCATTCGGCGCCGCTGCGCAGAGCGCGGGCTATGCCCGGCCGCTGCGCATGACGCGCGATGAGTGGCCGAAGTACATTTGCTGCGTGCTGACGGTACGCGGCGAGCTGATCGAACAGAACCCGGCGATGGTGCAGGACCTGGTCAATCAGGTGCTCGGAGCCGGGCAGTGGCTGGATCGTGACCCGCGCAACCGCGAGACGGCCGTGAAAATCGCCTCAGGTCCGGATTTTTTCAATCAGGACCCGAAGATCATCCGCTTCGTCATGCAAAATCCCAGCGATCGGGTGACCTACGGTGATCTGCGCATGGTCCGCTCCGAGTTCGAGGAGCTGATGCAACTGACGCTGGCGGCCGGAACCATCAAGCATCCCATCCCCTATGAGACCTACGTAGATGAACGCTTTGCCCGCAACGCGCAACCGGCTCCGATTCCATTATGAGCAACGGTGGCGCCCAATGACACGCCGCTTCTTGCGCAATCTGGCGCTGGCAGCCTTGTTGTCCGCATACGCTGCCGTGTCCGCCGCCGCCACACCGGCATTCAAGGCAGGCGTATTCGACCCGCCGCGCCAGGCACCGGATTTCGCGCTCCAGGGCTCGAACGGACAGCCACTGAGACTCAGTCAGTATCGCGGCAAGGTGGTGCTGCTCGCCTTCGGCTACTCACACTGCCTGTCGGTGTGTCCGATCACGCTCCACACCATTGCGCAGACCCTGCGCCAAATGGGTACGGCTGCCGCAGGCGTTCAGGTTGTCTATGTCACCGTTGACCCGCAGCGCGACACGGCCGCGCAGCTGAAGGCGTTCGTGGGCAGTTTCGACCCGAGGATTATCGGGGGTACCGGCACCGAGCAGCAGCTGGCGCAGGTACGTAAGGACTACGGCGTGACTGCGACCCGGATCCCGGACGGAAATTCCTATATGTATGATCACTCCTCGTCCATCTACCTGATCGACCGCGTCGGGCGCATTCGGGCGCTGATGCCCTACGGGCACACGCCCGATGACTTCACCAACGACCTGCGCATCCTCCAGGGAGAATGACTCGTGCGCACGCGTACGTGGGTCCTGATAGTCGTGGCAGCGACCCTTATGGTAGCGCTCACATTGGGTGCCATGACACCGCTGCACAGTGCCTCGCGCGAACACATTTTCGTGATTCCCAAGGGCACGTGGGCGCGCCGCATGGCGGGTGAAAAGGTCGCGATCCTTCCCGACCACATCCATCTGACGCTGGGGCTGCGCGACATCCTGGTGCTGAAGAACCAGGATGAAGTGCCGCAGATTTTCGGGCCGACCCTGATGATGCCCGGGCAGAGTTTCAGACTGCCATTCGACCGGCCGGCGCAATACCAGTTCGCCTGTACGGCGCACGCCAGCGGTCAGATGACCATCGTCGTCGAAGCATACCCGAGCACGCCTGTGGCGCGAATCTCGTGGCGCGCGCGGGCACTGGCGCGCGCGCTTTGATAGCGTTGCCATTCCACCTGCGCGTTTCGGATATCTGATACATCATGCAGCGTCTGAAGGATCTCCTGCCCGCCGTGTCCGTCATGGCCGTGCTGATTGGCACGTGGTGGCTGACAGTGCTGGGAACCCACAGCGTGATCTTCCCCACGCCCTGGGATGTCCTGACAGGAACGGCGCAACTGATCAGGGACGGCAGCTTGTGGCGCCACATCGGCGCATCGTTGCTGCGGGTCGGCAGTGGGTTCGGCTTGGCCGTCTGCGTCGCCGTGCCGCTTGGACTGTGGATGGGATGGGTGGGCGGGGCCTATCGGATGCTCAATCCGCTCTTCCAGATTCTGCGGCCCATTTCCCCGATTGCATGGATTCCGATCGCCATTCTGTGGTTCGGCGTGGGGGACGCCTCACCGATTTTCCTGATCTTCATATCCTCCGTGTTTCCGATGATCGTGCAGACGGTGGTCGGGGTGCACACCATCGAGAAGCGCTACCTGCGCGCGGCCGAGAATTTCGGCGTTTCGCACCGCGTTCTGTTCATGCGGGTCGTGATACCGGCGGTGCTGCCGCAGATCCTGGTCGGCATGCGAATTGGGCTGGGCGTCGCCTGGCTGGTGGTCGTGGCGGCCGAAATGATCGCTCTGCACTCGGGCCTCGGATACATGATCATGGACTCGCGCAATGCCGGTAACCGCTATGACCTGGTGGTCGCCGGCATGATCATCATCGGCCTGATCGGACTGCTGCTGGATGGCTTCATGCGGATGCTGGAAGGAGTGCCGTGGGCGCGGTGGCGATATGCGCACTAAAATCGAACTCCGTGATTTGCAGAAGAGCTTCTCCTCCGATCGGGGACGGCTCCGGGTCATCGAAAATGTGAGTCTCACGGTGGGCGAGGGTGAATTTGTCGCCGTTGTCGGTCCCTCCGGCTGTGGGAAGTCGACCTTGCTCAACCTCGTGGCCGGCTTCATCCGTCCGGATGGCGGTTCGGTGACCATCGACGGCAAACAGCACTCGAAACCTGACCAGAAAGGGATTCTGATCTCGCAGCAGGGGTCGGTTTTTCCGTGGCTGACGGTACGGGAAAACCTGAAATTTGGACTCAATGGGACTGCGCAAGCCGATCACTCGCAGCTGGCGGATCACTATGCCGCCCTCGTCGGCCTGCAAGGATTCGAGGACAGTTACCCCTACGAGCTGTCCGGCGGAATGATGAAGCGTGTGGAGCTCGCGCGGGCGCTGGTGGTCAAGCCCGAGATTCTGTACATGGACGAGCCGTTCTCCGCGCTCGATGCCCTGATGAGCCTGCGAGTGCGCAATGAACTGCTGCGAATTTTGCGCACGGAACGTCACACGGTCATTCTGGTCACGCATGATGTGGAGGAGGCGATTCACCTCGCCGATCGAATTCACGTGCTGAGCGCGCGGCCGACCCGGATTCAGGCTACGTTCGAAGTGTCCTTTCCTCACCCGCGAAGATTGTCGAGCCCGCAAGCGCAGCAGCTGCGCATCGCGATATTGACTGAACTGGGAGTCGAGCTGGACGAGCGCGGCTGAGCGCTACCCTGCCGCAGGGCGGTGACTCCCGCCACGCCCGAGATACCGCTTCCCTGGATCGGGAGGCGAGGATTTACGCAAGTCGGCGGTTCGTGCGTCTGTATACGAGCACATGTGAATAAGGAGAGCCGTGGAAACGGCGCGCAAGCAGCAGCTCGATGAGCTGTGCCGGCGATTCCGGCCGGCGCTGCTCGCGTATTTTCTGCGCCGAGTGCCCAGTCCCGCCGAGGCGGAGGACCTGGCCCATGACGTATTCCTGCGCTTGGCGGGCGTTCCGCTTGAGCAGCTTCGCTCGGCCGATGCCTTTATCTTCCATGTGGCGGCCAATCTGCTCAAAGACCGGGCCAGGCGTTGGAAGATCCGCGGCGATTATGCGGCTACCCAGGTTGGCGCTGTCGATGCCATAGAGCTTGAATCGCACGTCTTGGATCCGGAACGAATCGAGGTGGCACGGCGCTCCGTGGCGGCGCTCGTGGCTCGCCTTATGGAGCTTCCGAAGCGTACGCGGGAGATCTTCATCCTCTATCGCATCGAAAACGTCGCCAGACGCAACATTGCGCAGGCCTATGGGCTCTCCCTCAGCACGGTGGAGAAGGAAGTCGCGCGGGCGACCGCATATCTGATGCTTCATCGGGAGTACCCACAGTGACCGTGTCCGATCCACAATCTGCGGAAGTCGTGCGGGCAGAGGCGGCCGCAAGCTGGTGTGTGCGACTGTGTGAGGGTGAAATGAAGAGCAGTGCCCGGGCTCAGTTCACCCGTTGGCTGGCGAGCGATCCAGCGCATCGAGCCGCCTTTGATCAAGCGGTTGAGGCTTGGCAAGAGGTCGGTGCTGCGGAGGGGACGTCGGAAATTCTCGCGCTGCGGGTGGAGGCACTCGAGAGTCTACGACGGGCCCAGCGCGCAGGAGCCGGCCGGCGGGCATTTGCCATCAGGACACCGTGGCTACTCGCGGCGTCAGTGGTTATCGTGCTTCTTTTCGGAATACTGGCGGTGCGCTATCCGAGCTCCCAGCAATTCTCGAGCGGGGTTGGTGAGCGTCGCAACATCGCTTTGGCCGATGGCTCAGCAGTGAATCTGGATGCATCCTCCGAGGTGCTCGTTCGATATTCTGGTGCGCAGCGGACGCTCCAGCTGCTACGCGGTCGTGCGAAGTTCCAGGTGGCGAAGGATCCGGGTCGGCCCTTCCGGGTTCGCGCCGCCGATCGGGAGATCGTGGCAACGGGGACGACGTTCTCGGTCGAAATCGTGCAAAAGGAAGTTCAGGTCATCCTGTATCAGGGACACGTCTCCGTTGAGGGGCCGGACCGTAGGCGCACGGCGCTCGTGGCCGGAGACGAGTTGATCGCTGCGATTTCGCTGCCGCAGGTGCGCATGCAGACCGCGAATGTCCCTCGCTCATTGAGCTGGGAGCGGGACCAGCTCGAGTTCGTGGATGAACCGCTCGCATCTGCGGTGGAGCGTGTGAACCGTTACACGCGTATCCCCATTGGGATCGCAGATGATGCGGCCGCCCGGGAGCGCATTTCGGGCATATTCACCGCGGGCGACACCCGAGCGTTCATCGAGGGCATCACTGCGGTGTCCGCCTTGAAAGTCGAGGAGCGTGATGGCCGGGAAGTCCTGTGGATATCGGGGCATGCGACGCACTGAGTTGCCAGTGATCCGCACGTTGCTCATGGTGGGCATCGTCGGTGTCGTGCGGCTCGTGGTGGCCGCCGGTCCCTATGCCTATTCGCTCGACATTCCAGTCGAGGAGCTGGGTACGGCGCTCCTCACGCTGGCGGCGGAGACTCATCAGCAGATCGCCTTCGACTACAAGTCGGTGCAGGGCTACAAGAGCAGCGCGCTGTCCGGCAGTTACACGGTCGCGGAAGGCCTTCAGGTCCTCATCGGCACGGCGCCGCTGCAAATCCGCGCCACGCCATCCGGCGTCCTGACCGTGGCCGCCAGAGCCGCGCCAGCCGCTGGGGAGCCGAGCTCTGAGACGCATCAAGCGTCCTTACCCGCTGAGCTTGGTTCATCGGCCGGCAGAGCTTTGCAGGACGAAGTCATCGTGAACGCGCAGCGGGCGCAGCTTGCGCCCCGGGTGCGTGCCTTCGTGAACGCAATATCGGTTCCCGAGCAAGGCGGCGGTCTTGCCCGCTGGCACGCACCGGTGTGCCCGCAGGTAACCGGCCTGCCACGGGAGAGTGGCGAGTTCATCCTGTGGCGAATCTCGGAGGTGGCGCGCGGGGCGGGAGTGCCACTGGCGGGGGAACATTGCCAGCCAAATCTGTTCATCTTCCTGACATTCGACCCGAAGCAGCTCCTGACGCAGATGGAGGAGCGGCAGCGCGCCGGGGCCTTCGGCCAGGCCACGCCGGTCGAAATCGATGAGTTCATCGCGACGCCCCGTGTGGCGAGGGTCTGGTACAACTGCACCTTGGAAACGCCCGAGAGGTTAACTGCGGGGCAAGGCTTTCCGCCCTTCGGACAGCTCATCGGCGCCAGCGGCTTGCCGGGAAAGGTCACCGCCGATTGGGAGCGGGCGAGCCGAGTCACGCGGCCCGAGGAGCGGGCATTCACGGGCGTCTTCATTGTCGTCGACAAGGGCCGCTTGCAGGGCGCGACCGAGGGACAGCTCGCCGATTACATCGCAATGGTGGGCCTCACCCAAATCAAGCCTGGGGCGCAGCTGCGCGATGCGCCGACCATTCTCAGACTGTTCGACGGCGCGCCGCAGGCGGCACTCCCGGGCATGAGCAGCTGGGACCAGGCCTTCGTCAAGTCCTTGTACGAGACCGAACAAACCGTGACGGTGCAGAGAGGTGAGGTCGCGCTGGGCATGCTGGGCGAAATCGTCCGCTGACTGGGTTACGCGTTTGACGTGCAGGTGCGTCTTTTATCTTGGCGAGGGCGCGAATTTCGTTGTGTCAGGGAGACCTGTATGCGTTCACCACTCCTGATGGTCATTGCGACCGCCGGCCTTATTGCATTCGCAGCAGCAGATCGCCGCTGCGCCGCGCAGCAGCCTCCCGCATCTGCCATTGAATCATCTGCCTCCAGCGCGCCGACCGACGAAGTCAGGCACCGTCCCGAGGTCATCGTCACAGGCGATCGTGCTGAATTTGAGACCAAGATAGGTGCGTACGTAAACCAGCTGACCGACTTCG
>Ga0182030_10001470_pt1 | contig 48611 bp, 46 predicted proteins | sample 812S3MmetaG_FD_121299 | JGI IMG/M metagenome (GOLD analysis project Ga0182030, IMG submission 121299) | Permafrost microbial communities from Stordalen Mire, Sweden - 812S3M metaG (Illumina Assembly) | ecosystem: Environmental > Terrestrial > Soil > Wetlands > Permafrost | place: Sweden... | reverse complement strand
TTGCCCGATTCAAGCGCTGCGGCGCCTGTTCATGGCGGCGAGGTGCAGCGTTTGATCAATGAGCGCGATATCCCGTTTGACTGGTGGCAGCAGTTCCAGTCTCCGGCCCTCAATGCGCTCATCGCACAGGCGTTCAAGGCGAATCCGACCATCCCGGCGGCGCAGGCCGCACTGGCCCAGGCGCAAGAGCTAGTCCGGGCACAACGCGGCTTTTACTATCCGAATGTCGCGGCCGGCTTCCAGGGCGAGCGTGTCAAAGTCGCCGGCAACAACACTCAAAGTTCATCGCTCGGCATCCAGGCCAACGGCAACAACCTCGGACAGCCGCAGCAAGCGGCTGTGCCGCTCTTCTACAATTTTTACACGGCAGGCCTCACGGTGGGATTCGTACCTGACGTGTTTGGTGCCAACAGGCGCCAGGTGGAATCGCTGGCCGCGCAGAGAGACGCACAGCGCTACGCGCTGGAGGCGACTTACATCACTTTGGCGTGCAATGTCGCTGGCGCCGCCGTCCAGGAAGCGTCGCTGCGCGCACAAATTCAAGCAACCCAAGAGATCATTGCGGCGGATGAGAAGTCCTTGGCTGTCCTGCGCGACCAGTTCCGGCTGGGCTTTGCCATGCGCATCGACGTCGCGGCGCAGGAAGCAGCGCTCGCGCAGGCAGAGACTTTGCTGCCGCCATTGCAGACGCAGTTCGAGCAGACGCGCGATCTGATTCGCGCCTTGGCGGGGCGGTTGCCGAATCAAGATGTAGCCGAAGCCTTCGAACTCGACGCGCTGCAGCTGCCGCCGGAGTTGCCGCTGAGCCTGCCGGCCAAGATCATCGAGCAACGGCCCGACGTGCGGGCGGCCGAGGCGCAACTGCACTCCGCCAACGCGCAGGTCGGCGTTGCGGTGGCCGCAATGCTGCCGCAATTCTCGATAAGCGGAACGCTTGGCGGCAACGCGGATCAAATCCCCTGGCTGTTTCGAACGGGCGGCTCGTTCTGGACGATTGTCGGCGGCGTTACCCAGCCGCTGTTCGAAGGCGGTACGCTGCTGCACAACAAGCGGGCCGCCGAAGCGGCCCTGCAGCAGGCCGCAACCGAATATCAGAGCACGGTGATTACGGCCTACCAGAATGTTGCCGATACGCTGCATGCGTCACTTTCCGATGCCGATACACTCGCCGGTGCGGCGGAAGCCGAGAATGCCGCCAAAGTGGCCTACGATCTGACGCGCCGTCAGATGGAGACAGGGTATGTGCCCTATCTGGCGTTGTTGAGCGCCGAGACTGCCTACGAACAAGCGTTGCTGACGCGCGTGCAGGCGCAGGCGACCCGCTACGGCGACACCATTGCATTGTTCCAGGCCTTGGGCGGCGGCTGGTGGAACCGCAAAGAAATGGCTGCCCGATGAACTGCATGCGTGTTGCCGTGCTCGTGAGCGCAGCGGCATTCGCCGCAGGCTGCGCCGTCGGCCCGCGCTACCACCAGCCCAAAGCCCCCGCCCATGCCGGCTACGCGCCGGCGCCGTTGCCCGAGACCAGCGCGTCGGCGCCGATTCATGGCGGCGCTGCGCAACGGTTCATCAGTGGCCGCGACCTACCGTTCGAGTGGTGGCAACTGTTCCAATCTCCGGCGCTCAACGCGCTCGTAGAGCGGGCGTTTAAGGCCAATCCGACGATTGCATCAGCCCAAGCGGCGCTGGTTCAGGCGCAAGAGCTGGTCTACGCGCAGCAGGGTTATTTCTTTCCGACGATCGGCGCGAACTACAACTTCGAGCGCCAGAAAATCGCCGGCAACCTCACCGTCGACAATGCTCCCGGCGTGCAAGGCAACGGCGACAACCTCACCCCACCTGTGCAGGATTTGGGCAATTATCCTCACACCCACCCGCTCTTCTACGACGTGCACACCGCGCAGCTTACGGTGGGATTCGTGCCCGACGTCTTCGGCGCCAATTGGCGGCAGGTGGAGTCGCTGGCGGCGCAGGCGGATGCACAGCGCTTCGCGTTGGAGGCGACCTATGTCACGCTGGCTTCCAACGTGGTCGCTGCCGCGATCCAGGAAGCATCCGTGCGTGCTCAAATCGAGGCAACCGGGCGGATCATCGCGGCGGACGAGAAGTCCTTGGCCATCCTGCGCGACCAATTGCGGCTCGGCTTTGCCATGCGCATAGACGTCGCCGCACAGGAAGCAGCCCTGGGGCAGGCCAAGATGTTGTTGCCGCCGCTGCAGAAGCAACTCGAGCAGACGCGCGATCTGATACGCGCGTTGGCCGGCAACCTCCCGAACCAGGACGTAGCCGAAACCTTCGAACTCGACGCACTGCAATTGCCGCCGGAGTTGCCGTTGAGCCTGCCCGCCAAGATCATCGAGCAACGGCCCGACGTGCGGGCGGCCGAGGCGCAACTGCACTCCGCCAACGCGCAGGTCGGCGTTGCGGTGGCCGCGATGCTGCCGCAATTCTCCATCACCGGAACGCTCGGCGGCAATGCCGACCAGTTCGCCTGGATGTTCCGCTCCGGTGGTCCTTTCTGGACGATGGTCGGCGGCGTCACCCAGCCGATATTCGAGGGCGGAACGCTCCTGCATAAAGAGCGTGCAGCAAAGGCCGCGTTGCAACAGGCTGCGGCTCAATACCGGAACACCGTGATCACGGCCTACCAGAATGTCGCCGATACGCTGCATGCATCGCTGTCCGATGCCGACGCGCTCGCTGCCGACGTCGACGCCGAGAATTCGTCGAAAGTTACCTACGATCTTACGCGCCGTCAGATGGAGTCAGGATATGTGACCTATCTGGCCCTGTTGAGTGCCGAGACCGCCTACGACCAAGCGCTGCTCACGCGGGTGCAGGCTCAGGCGACTCGCTACGGTGACACCATCGCATTGTTCCAGGCGTTGGGCGGCGGCTGGTGGAACCGCAAAGAGGTGGCGGCCCGATGAAAAAATGCATGCATGTTGCCGTGCTCGTGGGCGCAGCGGCATTCGCCGCAGGCTGCGCAGTCGGCCCGCGCTACCACCAACCCAAAGCGCCGGCCAATGCCGGCTACACGCCAACACCGTTGCCCGAGGCGAGTGCCTCGGCGCCGATTCATGGCGGCGATGTGCAACAGTTCATCAGCGGCCGCGACCTACCGTTCGAGTGGTGGCAACTGTTCCAATCAACGGCGCTCAACGCGCTGGTCGAGCGGGCGTTCAAGGCCAATCCGACGGTCACGGCGGCGCAGGCGGCGCTGGTTCAGGCGCAAGAGTTGGTCTACGCGCAGCAGGGTTTCTTCTTTCCGGCGGTTGGTGCGAACTACAACTTCCAGCGCACGAAAATTGCCGGCAACTTCACCCTTGACGATTCTCCCGGCACGCAGGGCAACGGCGACAACCTCAACCCGCCCTTGCAAGACCTGAATAACTTTCCTCACACCGCGCCGCTTTACTACAACTACCACACCGCCGAGCTCACGGTGGGATTCGTGCCCGACGTCTTCGGCGCCAATCGGCGGCAGGTGGAGTCGCTGGCGGCGCAGGCGGACGCACAGCGCTTCGCGCTGGAGGCGACCTACATCACGCTGGCTTCCAACGTGGTCGCTGCCGCCATCCAGGAAGCATCGCTGCGCGCACAAATCGAGACAACCCGGCAGATCATCGCGGCGGACGAGAGATCCTTGGCCGTCCTGCGCGATCAATTCCGGCTTGGCTATGCCATGCGCATCGACGTCGCGGCGCAGGAGACCGCCCTGGCCCAGGCCAAGGCGATGCTGCCGCCACTGCAGGAGCAACTCGAGCAGACGCGCGATTTGATTCGAGCCTTGGCCGGCAACCTGCCGAACCAGGACGTAGCCGAGACCTTCGAGCTCGATGCGCTGCAACTGCCGGTCGAGGTGCCGCTGAGCCTGCCCGCCAAGATCATCGAGCAACGGCCCGATGTGCGGGCCGCCGAAGCGCAACTGCACGCCGTAAGCGCGCAGGTCGGCGTCGCGCTGGCCGCGATGCTGCCGCAATTCTCAATCACCGGAACGGACGGCGGCAATGCCGACCAGTTCGCCTGGATGTTCCGCAGGGGTGGCCCTTTCTGGACTCTGGTCGGCAACGCTTCCCAGCCTCTGTTCGAAGGAGGTACGTTGCTGCACCAAAAACGCGCCGCCGAGGACGCGCTGAAGCAGGCCGCTGCGCAGTATCAGAGCAGCGTACTCACCGCCTATCAGAATGTTGCCGACACCTTGCACGCGTCGTTGTCCGATGCGGTTGCGTTGGCCGCGAACGTCCGCGCGGAGAATGCAGCGAGAGCGACTTATGATCTCACGCTGCGGCAAATGGACGTCGGCTATGTCGATTATCTGACCCTGCTGAACGCGCAGACGACCTATCAGCAAGCCCTGATTCAGCGCGTGCAGGCGCAGGCGACCCGCTACGGCGATACCGTCGCGCTGTTCCAGGCCTTGGGCGGCGGTTGGTGGAATCGCACAGCTGCTCGGCCCGAGGCTGTGGCGCAATCAGCCATGCACTGAGTTGCACGGCGCAGGCACCGCGCGCCCGCGGCCGCTCCATTTCAATTCTCGACTTCGGCTAGAGGATCAATGACGAGCCGGTAGCCGACGCCGAGCTCGGTGAGGATGTGCCGTGGCCGGCTGGGATCCACTTCGAGCTTCCTGCGCAGGCTGCCGATATAGACGCGCATCGCGCGCGTGTTGTCGCGAACCGGCCCCCAAACTTCCATCATGAGTGCCGCGTGGGTCACGATGCCGTCGCGCTGGCGCGCGAGCGTCTCGAGGATCCGGTGCTCGAGCGGAGTCAGGCGCAGCTCGCGCCCGTCCCTGCGATGGGCGACGCGCCGACCGAGATCGATCGAGACATCCCCAAACTCGAGCACCCCCATTGGTAGAGCGCCGCGCACGTGCCGACGCATGACGGCGCGAACGCGCGCCAGAAGTTCGGGGGCGCTGAACGGCTTCATGACGTAGTCGTCCGCCCCCATCTCGAACGCCGCGAGCCGCTGGGCCTCGGCGGTGCGTGCCGACAACACCACAATCGGCACCGGCGACCAGGCGCGAATTGCGCCGATGACGTTGAGGCCGTCGCGGTCCGGCAGGCCGAGATCGACGATCACCACGTCCGGTCTGTGCAGCCGCGCATCCTGCTCACCGCGAGCCGCCGTGTCGGCTATCACGACCCTGAAGCCGTTCGCATCGAACAGCATGCGCAAAATTTCCTGAATTGCCTGATCGTCCTCGAAGATCAAGACGAGGTGCATGGCCTCCGTCATCAGCCCGCCGCCCCGGCGGTCGGGGAGCGTGCAGCTATGAACGTTGTCGACTTCCGCAGGGCGTATATGAGGAGCAAATTTTCACCGTATTGGGCGACGCAATGTCGCCCAAAAAGTGTGCCCTCGTTCCACGGGGACGTCAAACGGTCAAATCATACTGATTTGCTCAGCAGCGCCCGCATCCTCGCGAGCAGATCCGGGACGCTGAAAGGCTTGGTGACGTAGTCGTCCGCGCCGGCTTGCAACGCCGCCCGCTTTTGCGACTCGAGCGTGCGAGCCGACAATGCGATGATCGGCAGGCGCGACCAGACACGTATACTGGATATTACGTCGATTCCGTCGCGATCGGGTAAACCGAGATCGATGATGGCAAGGTCGGGCCGGGTGGTTTGGGCCTCGAGGATGGCGGCGTCGCAGGTACCTGCCACCACCGCGCGCATATTGTTGGCCTCGGCAAAAAGGCGCAGCACATCCTGAATGCCGGGGTCGTCCTCGACGATGAGTACGACGCACATGCGCTAAGGCTCAGCAAGCCTCCGCCGCAGTTTGCACAGCGGTTTGGCCCGCAAGGGGCAGCGAAATTTCAAAGCGTGCCCCGCCTCCGGGATTGTTGAGCGCTCGAATGTTGCCGCCATGCAGGCTCGCCGCGGCGCGGCATATCGCGAGACCCAGGCCCACGCCGACGATATTGCTCTCCGAGCGGCCGCGCTGAAACTTCTCGAACAGGCGCTCCGGGTCTCCGGGAGGAAACCCCGGACCGTCGTCGGACACGGCTATCATGATCTTGTCCTCGCCCGCGGCAGCGCATATCGTGATGGTGGTCCCTGGAGGCGTGTATTTCGCGGCGTTCTCCAGAAGATTGTTCAAAATCTGCACGATCAACGTCGGCTCGACCGAGATCATGGGCAGATCGGGCGGCAGATTCAAAACGATGCGCCATTGGGCGAGGCGCGATTCGCTCGCGCGCAGGGCAAGTGCGACCAAGTCCTCGACGGCGTGCCAGTCGGAACGCAGTGCATGGCCGCCGAACTCCATTTGCACCAAATCGAGGACGTTCGTCAGCAGCTGCGTCATGTCGCGGGCCTTGCGTTCGATCAACCTACCGAGCGTCGTGCGGCGATCGACGTTGAGTGCGTATTCCGGCTGGGCGATCAGGCTGCCCGCGCCGGCGATGGCCGACAACGGTGTGCGCAGATCATGAGAAATCGATGCGAGCAGCGTGTTGCGCAGCAAGATGCGCTCTGCGGAGAGTTTCGCGGCCTCGGCAGCCTCGGCCAGTCGAGCCCTTTGCAGCGACAGCGCCAGCTGAGCCGCGAAGGTGTCCAATAAATTGAGCTGCTCCGCGGGCAGCGCGCGACTCGGCGGCTGCGGACAGACCACCATCACGCCCTTGACACGCCGGCTGCCCCGCAAAGGCAGGTAGATCGCATTCTTGATGCAGCGTTCGCCGCGGGCGAGCACCTCATAAGCCAAATCCAGGTCGAAGTGCCGCGAGCGTGCGCGCGGATCTGCGAAATCCTCCATGATCGATATCGGCGATAGTGATCCTTGCGCATCCGCCATCAATACGACGGTGGTGCTGTGGAAAACCGTGCAGATGTGCCGGACCGCCGCCGCTGCCATGGCTTTCGCATCGGTCGCGACCGTGAGTTCGCGGCTCATCGCGTAGAGTACGGCCGTGCGCCGCTCGCGGGCGTCGGCGACCTCCCGGTGGCGCCGGATGCTTACCATGAGATTGGCAATCACCAAAGCGACGATCAGCATCACGCCCAGCATGAAGAGATAGCGAATGTCCTCCACGTCGAAGCTGAACACGGGCGGAACGAAGAAATAATCGAACGCCAGCATGTTGAGGATCGCGAGAACCACAACCGGGCCGCGTCCCAATCGAAGGGCCGCGAGCGTCGTCCCCAACAAATAGATCATGGCGATGTTGACGAGGCCGAAGTCGTATGAGGGCTGCCAGGCGATCGCCGTGCACAGACCCGTGATTGCCAAGGCGCGCAGGTAATCGGGCCAGCGCCACCGAGGGCTCATATCGAACGCCTCGGCCGTGGCCGAGCGCGAAGCGGAGTTGCGCGTGGAGCTCAACGAAAAGGAGAAATTCATCTGTTTGTGTCCGCTGCTGCCGAACTACCACATCCGACACATTATTGGAGATGGCATAAGGATTCCATAAAAAAACTCCGAGTCAGGGACAGGGTGTCTGGGCCTGAGCTGCACGGATGCTCGTCAATGTGGCCGGGGTGAAGAAAATCTGTATGTTCGGTGCTTTTTCCGACACATCGATGCCATTGCCGCGAATAGCTTGCTGCATTCCGATCACCAGGTGTTGCCGACCGTCGAAGTCGCCGTACAGGGGGCCGCCAGAGTTGCCGCGCGTGGCCTGAATGGTCGATTCGATGAGGGCGCCGACCGTGTTCGCCCAGACAACCCTGACCACCTCGCCGTCCGACCCCCATAAATCCTTCAAATCCAATCGATCGCCGTGCAGTGTTCTGCGATCGGCGGGAAATCCGGCGGTCGAAAGCCGTCGATTTTCCGCTAACTGCACGATGTCGACGCTCGCGATGGTCATCGGTCTGATGCTGTCGTCCGCATTCGCCGCCAGCCGAATCAATGCCCAGTCGTTCTCTGGATTGTGCACGAGGCGATCCACGATAATGGCATCTCCGTGCGCAATGACGACGCCGCTCAGCAAAAACTTCAGTCCCTGCAATGCGCCTGTGTTGCCGGCACCTTCGGTTTGACCGACCGCAAACGAAACGTACTGGCCGATGGACGGATCCACGACCAGATCGTCGGTGTACACGGCGTGCATGTTGGTGAGCACGTGGCACCGATCGATGAGAAATCCGGTCGAGGCCATGTAGCCAGCCGCCGAGTTACCGATGTCGGCGGACCAGACCGCGCCGACCGCGTTCAAGAACGAGTAATCCTCTCGGTCCCGGTTGTTGCGCGCATGCAGCCGGTCCTTGACGACCCGATTATCCTTGTTCAGCGCGTGCGCCGCGGGCCAGATCCGAGGCGATGCCCCCGCCGCGATCGGCCCGAGCATCAGGGCGGATACAGCGAAAAAAGCCAACGACCTGCCTCTGCTCGCCATGAGCTTGCCTCCCATGAGCGATGAAATCCCTCACGGCCGTGCTTGGGGATTTCCAAGCGCAGACCGGAGGGAGTTCGTTGTAAGCGCGTCTAGAACTTGACCATCAAGCCGGCACCCCAGATCACCTCGCGTACGCGAAGATCCGGAAACCAGTCGCCCGGGTTGCACTGACCGGTGAGAGAATTTGCGCCGCCGCCCACGCAACTTGCCGGTGCACCGTTGTTGCCGCCGGGAGGCGTTATGCCTCCCTGTCCCGACCAGTAGGGAACGCTCGAATGCCGGTATGTGGCTTCTGTCCACCAAGTGATCCAGTCTCTCGGCATGTACTGGACATTGATCTGCGAATCCCACTGATAGAGCTTCTGTCCCGGCTGTTGGGTGAAGTACGGTGAGCCGCTTGCGGCCGTCGCTCCATTGATCGGCGGCGTCAGGGCGAGATAGCGACCAGGATTGTTCATGAAACCGCCGCCAATCGTCACCGCATACAGATCGTTGTGGAACCAGGTGCGGTCGTAGAGCATCGCACCGAAGAAGCTCTCCTTGTTGGGCCCATGCGTACAGTGAACGCCGCCGCCGTACTCGCAGCCTTCATCCATGGTGAAGCTGAATGCCATTTTGGACACGCCCGCGCCGCCCATGCCGTGCGCGTCGTAATATTTCACCAACAGGCTGTCGTCCTCATGAACGCGAGTTACGTTGGCGTAGTTGACGGGCGGCCCCGCCCCCACGTAGGACCCAGCGGGATCGTGGATGCCGCCTCCGTTTTGGGGCTGGCAGAGAGTGTCCATGGTGCCTTGCCCGTTGTTGCTGTTCGCTTGGCAGTTCAAATTATCCTGTCCGGCGGTATAGGTGTTGAAAACCAATTTGACCGCATCGTTCGGCATCCAGAGGATCTGCCCGCCGACACCTGGATGCCGATTGAACTTGTTATAGGACTGCCAACCGTTGATGAGCCAAGGTTCGATCTTGAGATCCTGCGTTGGCCACCATTGGACCCGCAATCCGTTGAAGAACCAGGGCGTGTTGGATGACACGAAGGAGGGCTGGTAGGTCCAGTTATCGAAGTTGTAGTAGCTGAACAGTCCGATGTACGAGACGAATACGCCCGCATCCACGTTCAGTCCATGGTTCACGTCGAAGTGATACCCGGCGTTCGCTTCCGAGAAGTATCGGTAAGCGTCTTGAACGTCCCACTGCCCCTGCGCGCCGCTGGCGTCATTGCGTGGAGTGGTGGTCGCAAACATGCCGAACATCGACAAAAAGCGGGCTCTGACATTATCCCAGTGGAAGTCGCCGCCAAAGCTCACCTGTTCGATTTGGAATTCGCTGGAGCGGAACACCTCGGTCGAGCCGTCAACGGTATGGTCTATGGGATGGTTGCCGCTTTGCAGATAGTTGACGTCCAAGCGGATTTCGGGCGTGAAGAACTTCGTGTCGAATGCCGGTCCATTGCCGCGCGTATTGCCGTTCAACCAGCCGATATTGCCGAGGTTGGCGAGCGGGGTCATGGTGTCGACTTCCGGAGCCGGTTCAGGTGCCTGTAGAGCTTCGGGTACGGTCGGCAGCGACGGAGCGGAAGCGGTGACTCGGGCTGCGGCAGTCTCCGAGGCTGCGGGAATTACCGCGGCGGTCACCTTGCGGGCCGCCTCCTTGGCCAACGCCGCCAACGAGGGCGCCTCAGTCGCCGGTTTTGCGGCGGCGTCGTTCATCACGATGTCATGCCGAGTCGCCTTGCTCGGCGCGACGTCCAACGCGATTTCGACGGACTCCGCCGACCCCTCAACCTGAGAACTGATCGACCATCGGCCGGCAGGCAGGTCGTTGAACGAGTAAATGCCATCGTTGCCCGATATCGTTGCGCGAATGCCGCTGCCGTCGAGTTGTCTAGCCGTTACGCTGGCATGCGCGACGGGAAGCTTCGCGGCATTGGTGATCACGCCTACGATCGCGCCGGCCGTTTCTCCGGCCCGTGCTACCGGCGAAGTCAGGCCAGCTGTGAGACCGACAGCCAAAACCCATATCAAACACCGATGCAGATACTTGCGAATGTTCATTGATCCCTGTCCTTCATTTTTGAGAATTCAGCGCGTGCATATCCGACGGACGACATGCCTCTATGACGAGTGAAGTCGTCCGGCCATGTGTTTTTCCGGTGTCTACAAGACGTTCGAGCGTTAGTGTGTACGGATGAGGCCGCGCGTGGGTAGACGGAATCGCATTAAAAAAATTTCTCTTAGGGCTGGATGAGTCGTTCGGTGGCCGCTTTGACCAGCGCCTGGGTGCGAGTGGCGACGCCGAGTTTCCTGCGCGCATTTTCCAAATGAAACTCGACGGTACGCCTGCTCAGACTCAGGATCGTGCCGATCTCCTCGAAAGTCTTGCCGCGTGCCGCCCAGGTGAGCGTCTCGACTTCACGCTCGCGCAGCTGGACTTGCTGCGGCAACGCCGCACTTCGCGCGACTCTCGCAAGCCGCGCCCCGATGCGCGCCGCGAGCACTTCGTAGTCCACCGGTTTGGTGAGATAGTCGTCGGCGCCGAGTTGCCAGCCCCGCAGCTCGCTGCGCTGGTCGCCGAGGGCGGTCAGGAACACGAAGGGAATACTTTCGAAGCGCGGTGCCATCGAGGTAAGCCGCTCGAGCAGCTCGAATCCGGACATGCCGTGCATGCCTATGTCGGACAAGACCATATCCGGTGGGTCTTTGAGTATGGACGCGAGTCCGTCATGGCCGTTGTACGCGGCGCTGACATCGAATCCGCGATCCGTAAGCTCCTCGCAGATCAAGGACGCGGTGTCGCGGTCGTCCTCGACACAGAGAATTTTCCTGCGCCGATCGTTCATTTCCCAACTTACTCCGTGTGTCAGCAAAATCAGGCTAGCATTGGCGGCATTAAGAAAAGGTAAAAATTTCCGCTTCAGGCGTTTTCCCGTTAACCCGCACGAGCCATGCTGCTAGGCTCAGGTTCCTCGCGGCTGCGCCGCCAATTCACGGGATTCGTTGACCGGGATGAAACACCACTCATGAAACGAGCACGCTCCATCAGAGTACGGCTATCCCTGGTTTTTCTCTTTCTGTTCCTATTGGTGATCGTCCTTGGAATCGAAGCGCTCGGCAGCTTGAGCTACGTCAACGACGCTTCGGCGCAGATACGCGTCCGGTGGCTGCCGAGCACGCGCGCCCTGGGCGACCTCAACAACCTGACGACGGATTTTCCCGCGGCGGAGGCGACCCTGCTGCGCGTCGACAGCGCCAGCAAGCGGGCGACCGCCTTGCAGCAGATGGCTGATCTGGACCGCGGCATTGCCGCCGCGCAGGTCGCCTACCGCCAAATTCATCACGACGCGGTCGAGGACGAGCTTTACGGTCGATTCGAGACGAAATGGAGCGACTACCGCGGTATCGTCGCCCACAGTCAAACGTTGCCTGTGGACGCAACGCGCGATGGCGCCAGTTTTCTTCAGGAGCAGGCATCGAAGGCGGCTTACGGTGCCGCAAGCGACCTGCTCGGTATTCTCACGGAGCGCAATGTGGCGAGCGCCCGCGAGGCGAGCGAGAGTTCGGATCGCGCTTACAGCCGGGCACGGAGTCGCATCGCGGTGACAATCCTGCTTGCAGGACTGCTGGTCGCCGGCGCCATGCTGCATGTGACGCGCTCCATTTCCGCGCCCCTGGTGGGTCTCGCGGCAAGTATGCACAGGCTTGCCGCGAGCGAGACGGACATCGATGTGCGGGGGACGCGGCGTCACGACGAAATCGGCGAGATGGCGCGCGCCGTCGAAGTTTTCCGCACCAACGCCATTGATCTTGCGAGAAACCGACAGACATTGGCGACGCAAGCGACCATGCTCGAAAACAAGCTCGCGGAGGAACAGCGTTTGACCTTGCTGCAGCGAAATTTCGTTTCGATGGCTTCGCACGAGTTCCGCACGCCGCTGGCGATCATCGATGGCCACACTCAACGTCTGATATCGAGGTGCGACCGCGTAACGACCGAAGAGCTGGCGCATCGCGCCGGCAAAGTAAAAAGCATGGTGCGCCGGATGACGCAGCTCATCGACAATCTGATCGGCTCGGCGCGCCTGATCGATGGTCCCATCGAGCTCTATTATCATCCCAGTCGGGTTGATCTGAGGTGGCTGTTGCGGGACAGTTGCCAACTACAGCGCGAATTGACGCCGGATGCACAAATTCGCGAGCCCGTCGAAGCGCAGCAGCTCATCGTCTACGGTGATGCCAGCCTTCTTGGCCAGCTCTTCTGCAATCTGCTTTCCAATGCGGTGAAGTATTCTCCGGAGGGCGCCCGCATCGAGGTTGCCGCCTCGCAAGATCAGGCACAGATCGTGGTGTCGATAGAGGATCATGGAATCGGCATCCCGGAGGGTGAGCGCGAGCGGGTATTCGAACGTTATTACCGCGGCAGCAACACATCGGGGATCGGCGGCAGCGGCGTCGGACTGTCGCTGGTCGGATCAATCGTGGATTTGCACAAAGGCTCCATCTCGCTGGAGAGCACCGAGGGCAGGGGCTCCTGCTTCACCCTGCGCTTGCCCACTGCCTCGCTCGAGCCTCGCATCGCGCGTGCGAACGCCGAGGGCGAGACCTCATCCGCACCGCACGCGCGTGCCCTTGCGGACGCCGGCTGACTGGCGGCGGCCTCAACCTCACAGGAGTTCGGACCGATGAAACTGATTACCGCAATTCTCAAACCGTTCAAACTCGACGATGTTCGCGCGGCATTGAGCGAGACGGGCGTGCAAGGCGTCACCGTCACTGAAGTCCGAGGCTTTGGCCGTCAGCGTGGGCACACCGAGATCTACCGCGGTGCGGAATATGTCGTCGAGTTCGTGCCAAAGACCAAGATAGAAATCGCGGTGGAGGATTCCCTGGCCGACCAGGTAATCGAGGCAATCATCAAGTCCGCGCAAACCGGCAAGGTGGGGGATGGAAAAATTTTTGTCGTTGACCTCGCTCAGGTCGTGCGCATTCGCACGGGTGAGCGGGATGCCAGCGCAATTTAGACCACAGGGGATTCGCCTTGAAGACTAAGCTCTCTCGTTTGGTTTGTATCTGCTTGCCGATGCTCCCATTCTCGGCCGTGTGGGCCGACGATGCGCCCGCGCCCACCGAGCCCATGCTGGTCGGCTTCGACAAGATCAATTCAGGCGACACAGCCTGGATGCTGACATCCGTGGCGTTGGTCCTGCTCATGACCATCCCGGGACTGGCGCTCTTTTACGGCGGCATGGTGCGCAAAAAGAACGTGCTGGCGACCCTTATGCAGAGCTTTGCCATCGCCTGCATCATCACCATTCTCTGGTGGCTCATCGGCTACTCGTGGGCGTTCACTCAAGGGAGCAGTCCGTATCTTGTGGGAGGCGCGACGCGGTTCCTGCTCGGCGGCATGTCTTATCAACATGACGCCATGAGGCTGACCGTCTCGCATCTGGGTGTGACCATCCCCGAGACTGTGTACTGTATGTTTCAGCTGACCTTCGCCATCATCACGCCTGCGCTGATCGCGGGCTCGTTCGCCGAACGCATGAAATTTTCGTCAATGCTGATTTTCATTTCGGTCTGGTTCCTCATCGTTTACTGTCCGATAGCCCACTGGGTATGGGAGCCGTCGGGTTGGTTGGCGATCAAAGGCGTGCTGGATTTCGCCGGCGGTACCGTGGTGCACATCAACGCGGGTATTGCGGGACTTGCCAGCTGCTTAGTGCTCGGCAAACGAGTGGGATACCCGAAGGAATCGATGCCGCCCCACAATTTGACTTTGACCCTGATCGGCGCTTCGCTGTTGTGGGTCGGCTGGTTCGGCTTCAATGCCGGCTCCGCTGTCGCCGCGGATGGCCGGGCTGGCATGGCGATGGCCGTCACGCAGATCGCAACGGCGGCCGCGGCTCTCGGCTGGATGTTCAGCGAATGGATCTTCAAGGGTAAGCCCAGCGTGTTGGGGATCGCTTCGGGTGCGGTCGCCGGCTTGGTCGCGATAACGCCGGCGTCGGGGTTCGTCGGTCCGACTCCGGCGGTCGCGATCGGCGCCGTGGCGGGTGTCGTTTGCTTCCTTGCGGCCACCTCGCTCAAGACGGCGTTGGGCTATGACGACTCGCTTGACGCGTTTGGCGTGCACTGTATCGGCGGCATCGTCGGCGCCTTGTTGACGGGAGTGTTTGCCAGCAAGGAAATCAGCGGTTCCGAGGGCTCCGTGCTGACCCAGTTGTGGGGCGTGGGAACGACGCTCGTGTACGGCTTCTCGGTTAGCTTCATCATTTTGAAGGTCATCGATGTGACCATTGGACTGCGGGTGACCGAGGAACAAGAGCGTGAGGGCCTCGATATCTCGCTGCACGGCGAGCGGGTCGAGTGACGCTAGCGACCACCTAGATGAGGTTGAAGGTTCCTGCCTCCGACAAGATCAAAATTCCAAGGCCGATCAGGATGAACGGCAAAGTGCGATGCCCGTAGCGGCGAATGGGTGCCCCCAGCGCCGGATGGTGGACAAGCCAGTGGCCGGCCAGGCACCACAGCGCGGTCATGACGGCGAACACCAGCCCCATCTCAGCGATCTCAACTGCAGAGCGGGTCGCAAATAGGGGCGTATAGACACTGATATTGTCGCCGCTGTTGGCGACCGTCGCCATGGCCACTGTGAGGATATTCCTGCCGGCTCGTGCGGACGCTTTTGAATGATCGCCGCGCAGATGCAGATCGGCGTCAGCGCCCCGCCAGAGCGAGCAGAGCTTGGCAATCCCCATAAAGATCGGGGCCAGCCCGAGTAGGCCGATATAAGCCGGCGGTACCACGAGGGAGAGCAGCGAAGCGAGTACGCTCGCGCCGTAAAGCACCATGACGCCCATGTACTGTCCGATCACAACCTGTCCGGCGCGAAATCTGAGATCGGAGAAGAAGCCGAGCAGTATGAAGAGGTCGTCGATATTGGTCCAGGCAAACAGGACCACGATTCCCGAGAGAGCGATGAAGGATTCCATCAGGCTGGACGGTGCTGCCCGCGATAGGGAAGCGTTTTGACGGATCGGATACACTGAATGCCGAGAAGGATCATGTGCGCAAGGAGAATCCTCAGATGATCAAAGTAAGCGTGATGTACCCCAATACTCCCGGGGCGAGATTCGATCATACGTATTATCGCGACAAGCACATGCCGATGGTGAAGGCGAGAATGGGCGAGGCGTGCAAGTACTACACCGTGGACAAGGGGCTCGCCGGCGGCGCGCCAGGGACGCCGCCGACCTACATCGGCATGTGCCACATTTTTTCCGATTCAGTGGAGACTTTCCAAAAGGGATTTGGTCCGCACACCGAAGAAATAATGGCGGACATCCCGAAGTACACAGATTTGACGCCCACCCTGCAGATCAGCGAAGTCGTCGTCGGTTAGGGGCGTCGGGCGCGTAGGCCGAACGGCGTTTGGCTGCGGATGATCGCGAAATACCGTAATCGAGTGCTGGGTCTGTTGACCCTGCTGTCGGTCATAACCTATCTCGACCGCGTCTGTATATCGGTGGCGGGGCCGCGCATGCAGGAGGCCCTGAAAATCAGTCCGGCGGCGTGGGGCTGGGTCGCCGCTATTTTCGTGATTTCTTACGCGGTTTTCGAGATCCCCACGGGCGTGCTTGGCGATCGCATCGGACCGCGCCGCGTGTTGACGCGCATCGTACTATGGTGGTCGGGCTTTACCACGGTGACGGGCTTGGTCACCGGCTACTACCCGTTGCTGCTGGCGCGCTTTCTCTTTGGAGCCGGCGAAGCAGGCGCCTATCCGAATGCCTCCGTGGTCGTAGCCCGCTGGTTTCCCGTTCACGAACGCGGCCGCGCATTTGGCATCATCTTGATGGCCGCACAGGTGGGCGGCGCGATTGCGCCGCTGTTGGTCGTGCCAATTCAGATTCAATATGGTTGGCGCGCCTGCTTCTTTTTGTTCGGGATTTTGGGCGTGCTCTGGAGCGTCATCTGGTACTGGTGGTTTCGCGATTCCCCGGCTGAAAAACGCGGCGTCACAGTGGCTGAGCTCGATGAAATGCACGGATCGATCGAACCCACGCACCAAAAGCTCCCGTGGAGCGTCGCCTTGCGCTGCGCAAACGTGTGGGCGATATTGGGTGTGGCGCTGTGTTACATGTATACGTTCTACTTCTTTCAATCCTGGTTTCATACCTATCTGGTGAAGGCGCTCGGATTCAGCGAGAAGAACCTGCTGCTCTCGTCTCTGCCTTATTTCGTGGCCGCCGCGGCGAACTGCGGCGGTGGCATGTTGAGCAATGTATTGGTGAAGAAAATTGGGCTGAAGTGGGGCCGGTGCTCCATCGGTCTGGCGAGCTTGGGTGTTTCGGCGTTGTGCACGGTCGCGGTCATGCTCACGCAGCAACAGTTAGGCGCAATGATCTTGCTGACCGTGGTCTACGCCGGCATTACTTTTCAGCAGCCGATCATGTTTGCCGTATGCCTGGACATCGGCGGCCCCTACGCGGGCGCCATGGTGGGTGCGATGAACACTTCAGCGCAAGTCGGCGCATTCGCCTCATCGCTGACTTTTGGCTACCTGGTGGACCGTTACGCCACCTACACGTTGCCGTTCATTCCGATGGCGCTGCTACTGCTGCTCGGCGCGGCGCTTTGGTTCAAGGTCGATCCGACCAAGCCGCTCGTGGCTACCCCGCGCGCGCAAGATGTCAGCGCTGCGGCGGTGAGCATCGTCCGAGACTTTTAAGGGGATTTGGGCGCCGGCGACAAATTGATGGATTTGTTCGCGGCCGCGGCATTGGAATTGCGTGCAACAATCTTGGAGCCGAGTCCGGCGGCTCCCAGTGATGAGGCGACGAATCGATCGAGCAGACCTCGGGTTGCGCCGCCGCGATTCATCAGGCGGCTGGTCCATTGCAGCGAGGGTCCGCCATGATGGCCGGCCTGAAGAGACACGCTGCTGTGTTGAGATTCCCACAGGGTCAGCAATTGCACGCGACCCTGCGATCGGTAGTCAGCCAGGCGCTGCCACACTGAGGTCGAGCGCAAAGGTTGGGCCTGATCCAGCGACTCGGTCTCAGTGGGCGGTGGCGCGGCCAAAATGCTGGGTTTTAGCGGGCGAAATTCCGACGCGGGAAATTGCGGCTCGCTGTTCTGAGATCTCTCCGGCACAAACGCCGAGGACAGCGGCCTGCCACCGACTATCGGCTGAATGTCATTGACGACATTGGCCGATGCATCGCCGGCGAGCGCCTCAGCGCTTTGTGTCAGCGCATATAGCATGACTGCGACGGCCAGCGCCTCGCGAGCGGTGCCGCATCGTGCCGCCGCGCACGATGTGTCTTCCATCGCCTCGCCACTCGACATGTTGTTTCCTGCGCCACGTCCCTGACACCGCCAGCATCTCCCAAACGGGAATGAACGCAAGTGAGGAGCGTCACAAATTTACCGCAAGTGAACCCGTCGACCTGGGCTGCTGAACTTAATGGCAGCGATAAGCCGCTTTAACCCGCTTATGTTCTGCGCAGCCGATATCTCATCCCAATTCGGTGCGGCCCTTTTCCCAGTCGCGGCCGTTGAAGGGCGTTATCGACATCGATGCGACGCTGCCCTCGTCCAAGCAGCGGGCGTTGACGCTGATGCCGTCCGGATGCGAACGGGGTTTATAGAAGGACTTAACGCCGCAAACGGCGCAAAAAAAGTGCTTCGCGGCACGCGTGTTGAATGTGTACAAGGTCAGAGATTCGGCGCCCTGCAGCAGCTTGAAACTATCGTCGGGCACGATCAGATGCAAGTAGCCGCTTTTGCTGCAGATGGAGCAGTCGCATTCCAAAATCTCCAGCTTTGCCGGAGCGTTCACCTCGAAACGGACGCGGCCGCAATGACACCCGCCGGTATGCGTTGGCACAGCTTGAAGTCCTTCACTCGCGCAGCGAGTTTCTAGATCACGATCAGGGCTGGCGCTTGTGCTCTGCCGCAGTGAGATCACTCAAGAGGCTTATCAGCTTCTCGGGGCTGCCTGCGGAGGCGACGTCGGCGATAAATTTGCCGTTCACCACGAAATCCGGCACCGAGGTGACGCGGTAGCGCTCGATCAGCTGGTCGGCGTGTTGCATCGCCGTATCGACCCCCATGTCATGTTCGAATTTGCCGCGAAAAGCTTGCTCCGTGATACCGAATCGCCGCGCAAACACGATCTGCATACGCTCTGCTTCAGCGGTGTTTTCCGGATCGCTGCCGATCAGAGGATCATTGTTGACGTGTATCTCCTTGAAGATCGAGGCGTGCATTTCGTCGATCTTGCCCAGGCTTTGCACGGTGTAGTAGAGCCGCCCCAACGAGCGATCACCCTCGTTCCACAGTACCGGCACTCGCGTGAAGGTCACATAGGCGGGCTTGGTCTTGATCCAGGCCTCGATCGTGGGCTCGAGCGCGTAGCAATGTGGGCAGCCGTACCAGAAGAATTCCAACACTTCGACCTGACCCGCGGGTGCATCGGTCGGCTGCGCCGGAACCAACCGGGCGTAGTTCACGCCCTCTTGCCACATGGCTGGGCCGTTCAAGGGCGTGGCGGCGTTGGCCGCCGCGGTGACCGTCGCGGCAACGGCTGCCAACAGGGCGTTGTGGGTGCCGCTGTCACCGGCGCTCTCTTCGACGGTTTCAGTTCCATCTTCGTTGAGACTTTTGATTTTCGCGGCCGTGTCGGCAGGCGAACCCGCTTTTTGCTGAACCTGCGGTCGAGTGGCTGCCGTGGCGGCGGGTCTTTCGCCGGCCGAGTTGCGTTGCGCTTCTTGTTTGCTGCAGGCGGCGAGGGCGAGTGCTACCCACAGCATCCATGCTAGCTGCGTTGTACGCATATCACCTGATACCTTGAACGTAGGCGGCCAGGTTGCGCATGTCGTCCGGCGACAGCCGCTTGGCGATCGTTTGCATCACGCCGTTCGGCCCGGTGGTCCGCGCTGCGGACGCGTAGTCATTCAGTTGCTTGACCACGTAGACGGAATGTTGACCGCGCAGGGCGGGAAATTTGGCGGGTTCATTGCCCGCTCCGGTCGGTCCATGACAGGCCATGCATGCCGGAATGCCGCGGCTCGGGTCGCCGCCTCGAAACAACTTTTGACCGGCCTGCCAGAAGGAAGGGTCGGATTCCAAACCCGTGTTGGTCAGGCTGTCGAAATAGGCGCCGAGATCCGCATAGTCATCGGGCGACAACGCTGCAACCATGCCCATCATGATCGCATTGACGCGCTTGCCTGACTTGAAATTGCTCAATTGCTCGGCGATGTAATCGGCGCCGAGACCGGCGAGACTCGGCCACTCCGGATTCACGCTATTGCCGTTGGCCCCGTGGCAGGCCCCGCAAGTGACGGCCTTGGCAGCGCCGGCCTCGACACTGCCAGCAGAAAAAGCAGACGTATTGATAATCGCGCCGCAAATTGCTGCTGCAAGAATCCAAGTCCGATTCATGATCCCCAGATACCCCTCATCTATCTGAACTGACGCCAGCCCTAAATTGTACACTAGAGTCAATAATTTGCGTTTGAAGCCGCGACCATGTCGATCTTTCCCTCGGTAAGATTTCTTACCAGCGCTGCCGAGCCCCATCACTTGGCGCCCGACACCGGCCGCGAGATCGCCTTTGCGGGGCGGTCCAACTCGGGCAAATCGACCGCCATCAACGCCATCACGCAACGCACCGGTCTTGCAAGGGTGAGCCGAACGCCGGGCAGAACCCAGCTGATCAATTTCTTCGAATTGGACGTCGACCGCCGCCTGGTGGATCTACCGGGGTACGGATTCGCGAAAGTGCCGGAAAGAGTCCGGCTGCATTGGCTGCAGTTGATGGAGCATTATTTCAACGTGCGCGAATCCCTGGTAGGTCTGATGCTGATCGTCGACAGCCGACGCGGCCTTGGAGAGCAAGATGCCGCCATGCTCGAGTGGGTTCTGTCGCGGCAGCGCTCGGCGCACGTGCTACTGACGAAGGCTGACAAGCTGAATCGACGCGATTCGCAACGCGTGTTGAAAGAGACGGTGTCGGCATGTGGCGACACCTCGGTCACCGCGCAACTGTTCTCGGCACACGCAAAACAAGGTATCGACGAGGCGCGCGCGGTTATGCAGGAATGGCTGCAGACATAAACCGCGCATAAAAAAGCCCCGATGGCTGCTTGTGGCAGCCATCGGGGCAGACCAACCCGGCATGGGGATGACAAACCGGGTCTTGCCCGCTCAGGGAGAAGAGCGGGGAGCGTCTTAAACGCTCATTAGGTTAGATGGGGATGCCTTGCGAAAGTTCCAGTCCCTTTGAAACGTCTTGTAAGTTTCTTTATGCCGCCAGATTCGTGAACCCAGAACTTCCGCGAATCACCATCAGGTGTAGTGATTTTGCACTACTTTCAGCATCCGCAGCAACTAATGTGCTTCGTCCCAATTGCGGCCAACGCCTATATCCACCTTGAGCGGCACAGCCAAGTCGGCCGCGCGCGACATGTGTGTAAGCAATTGCCCTACAAGGGATTGCACGGCGTGGTCCTCGACTTCCAAGATGAGTTCGTCATGTACCTGCATGATGAGACGCGCCGGTGCGCGCGAGCTTTGCAACCAAGTGTCTACTTCAATCATGGCGCGTTTGATGATATCGGCGGCGGTGCCTTGCATCGGCGCATTGATGGCGCTTCGTTCTGCGTACTGCCGCAGCGCCGCGTTTCGCGATTGGATCTCGGGCAAGTAGAGACGGCGGCCGAATACCGTTTCGACGAATCCTGCCTCCCGAGCCTGACGCCGGGTTTGTTCCATGTAACGGCGCACACCGGGATAGCGCTCAAAGTAAAGATCCATGTATTTTTGCGCCTCACCGCGTCCAATGGCCAATTGACGCGCGAGGCCGAACGCCGACATGCCATACATCAAGCCGAAGTTGATGGCTTTCGCGGAGCGGCGTTGATCGGCGCTGACCTGATCGAGCGCAACACCGAACACTTCGGCCGCCGTTGCCTGGTGCACGTCGCGATCGTCCGCGAATGCACGCAGCAAGCTCGGATCGCCCGAGAGGTGCGCCATGATGCGCAACTCGATTTGCGAGTAGTCGGCGGCAATGAGTGAATGCCCCGGCGCCGCGATGAACGCCTGGCGAATGCGGCGTCCTTCGAGCGTGCGAATCGGAATGTTCTGCAGATTCGGATCGGTAGAGGAAAGCCGGCCGGTGGCCGCCACGGCTTGATGATAAGTAGTGTGAATGCGCCCGGTCGCCGGATCGATTTGCAGCGGCAGCTTATCCGTGTACGTTGACTTGAGTTTGGCTACGCCGCGATATTCGAGTATCAATTTCGGCAGCGGATAGGCGGCGGCCAGTTCCTCCAACACGTCCTCGGCCGTCGATGGTTGGCCGGTCGGCGTCTTGCGGGTGACTGGAATGCCCAGCTTCCCGAACAGAATCTCCTGCAGCTGCTTCGGCGAGTCGACATTGAACTCGCCGCCGGCTTCGGTGTGCGCTTGCTGCTGCAGCTCCTGCATGCGCGATGCCAATTCCGCGCTTTGCTTCTCGAGCAATTCGCGGTCCACCAGCACGCCGCCGCGCTCCATCCGATACAACACCGGGGCCAGCGGCTGTTCGATGGTTTCGTAGACCTCGCGCAGCCGCGGCAGCGCCTCGAGCTGCGGCCAGAGGGTCTCATGAAGGCGCAGCGTGGCGTCCGCATCCGAGGCGGAGTATTCGGCGGCGCGGTCCACATCCACTTGATTGAACGCGATCCGCTTCGCGCCCTTGCCGGCCACATCCTCGACCTGCATGGTCTTAATGCCAAGATATTTCGCGGCGGTCGAGTCCATGTCATGGCGCGTCGCGACGCTGTTGAGCACGTACGATTCCAGCATGGCATCGAATCGTGGTCCGTTGAGCGCAATGCCGTGGTTGGCGAGCACATGCGTGTCGTACTTCAAATGATGACCGAGTTTGACCTTGGTCATGTCTTCGATAATGCGCTTGAAATCCGCCAGCACCTTGTCGCGATCCAGTTGATGCGGAGCGTCTGCGTAATCATGTCCCAAGGGTAGGTAGGCGGCTTCACCCGGCGCCACCGCCAACCCTAAGCCAACGATGCGAGCCTGCATGTAGTTGGAACTGTCGGTTTCAATGTTGAATGAGATGAGCGGCGCGGTCTCGAGCTTTTCGAGCCACACCGCGAAGCTTTCCGGCGACAAAATCTTGTGATAATCGCGCGCCGGTATGCTGACGACGGCCAGCGCCTCGACCTGAGTCCCGTCCGCCGACACGGTTGCCGACGCCAGCACCTCGACGTCGGCGCGCAGCGCGGCCGGGGTCTCCGCACCCAACGATTTGAGCAGCGTCCGCAGTTCCAGGCGCGTATACAGCTCGCGCAGACGTGCCGTATCGGGCGCGCCGCACTGCAGTTGCTCGGGCGTGAACTCCAATTCGAGCGAGGTATCGATCGTGGCGAGTTTGCGCGACAACTCGAGCATGGGCAGTTCGTTGCGCAGGTTCTCGCCGACCTTGCCGCCGATGTCCGCGGCGTGCGCCACCAGGTCGTCCACTCGCTGATACTGATTCAGCCATTTCGCCGCGGTCTTCGGACCGACGCCGGTGATGCCGGGAATGTTGTCCGAACTGTCGCCGACCAAGGCCAGGTAGTCGACGATCTGTTCCGGGAACACGTCGAATTTCGCCTTGACACCCATTCTGTCGAGACGCGTATTGCTCATCGTGTTCAGCAACTCGATGTTGGGTCCCACCAGCTGCGCCATATCCTTGTCGCCGGTCGAGATCAAAACTTTGAATCCGGCATTGGCCGCTTTATTGGCGAGCGTGCCTATGACATCGTCGGCTTCGACCCCTGGCACGCGCAACAGCGGCAAGCCCATCGCGGCAACGGTGTCGTACAGTGGCTGCACCTGGCAGCGCAAGTCATCCGGCATCGGCGTGCGATGGGCCTTATACTGGTCGAATAAATCGTCGCGAAATGTGCGGCCCGGGGCATCGAACACCACGGCGATTCTTTCGGGCGCCTCCTCCTTGATCATCTTGTTCAGCATATTGAGCACGCCTAAAACCGCGCCGGTGGGTTGGCCGCGCGAGTTGCTCAGTGGCGGCAGGGCATGAAATGCACGGTATAAATAACCGGAACCATCGACGAGAATGAGCTTGCGAACAGTCATGAGTGAAAGTTGTGTGCCGGGCCCGATCAGGGCTGCGAGGGCGCAGCAGGCGGCGCCTGCGACGCGGCCGGCGTAGACGGTGCAGCCGGAGGCGCGGAACTGGTCGCAGGACTCGATTCGGCGGGCGCCGGCGACTTGGTGCCGCCATCGTTCGGTTTCGGGGGAGCAGGCAATGTGGGTATGGCGTGCTTGCGCTTGGGCGCATCCGGCAGAACCAGCGGGCCCTTCTGCCCACAGGCGGCCAGCGCCCCGGTCAGGTACACGATAAAGCACGCTCTAACCAAACATGTCATAGATTTAAAGTATACCCGCGGTGCCCTGGGACGTTGGCCGGAACTTCTGTCTCGGCGCTTTGGTCCCATGAAAGCAACACCATATATCGGAGATGAAGATGAACCGGTTTATCAAGGCGATCGGCGCACTGGCCGCGATTGCCGCCTGCGGCGCGTCGACGGCTGTTTTGGCGGCGGACGATCCATTCGGACTTTATAACCCGATCGGATTGTATGTTGGCGCGGGTGTCGGCGAGTCGACTATCAGGAGCGATGACCCCGCTTATGGGTATCCTGCTTATTACAACGATCACCAAACTGCGTGGAAAGGCATCATCGGCATGAGGCCGATCTCCCTCATCGGCGTCGAAGCCGAATACATCGACTTCGGCCAACCTGGACGCCGCAACGGCTACTACGACGTGAATTACTATGGCTACGATTCGCATCCGCGCGCCCCGGTGCTATTCGGCCTGGGCTATCTACCGATCCCCATTCCCTACATCGACATCTACGCCAAGGCCGGCGTGGCACGGCTGAAGCTCACCGTGAACGACTACATCCCCGCAACTTGTGTCGCCGGCAATCCAGGTCCGTGTTACGTGATCAGCGGGCGCAGCGATGTGACGCAAACAAAATTCGCCTACGGCGCCGGCGTAAGTTCCAAACTGCCGCTGGGATTCACCGTACGCGCTGAATACGAGCGCATTGCGTCGCCCTACGGCGACCCGGATGCCTTTACGGTCAGCGCGTTATGGACGTTCTAGCGCGAAACACCCGCTAGTTTCACCGCCGATTGAGCGCTTATACTCGAGCGCATGACAACCGCCTCCCGCAGGGCGTGCCGATTTAGCGTCGGCGCGCTCACCGCCTGCGCCGTGCTCGGCGGCTGCTCGAATCCCCAGCCAAGCGCTGATCGGCTCCCGGACGAAATCAGCACGACGCGTGCACTGCGCAACGACATCGACACCATCGTGGTGATCTACGCGGAGAATCGCGCCTTCGACAATCTCTACGGTAATTTCCCAAACGCCCGTGGTTTGAGCGAGGTGATCGGCGCCGACGGCCGGCCGACATCCGCCTACGTGCCGCAGGTCGATCGCGACGGTAAAATTCTCGCGACATTGCCGCCGGCCTGGGGCGGTGTCACCGCGGCGGGATTCGCTCCGGTCGTGACGCAACAGCAGAGCGTAGGACTGCCCAACTCACCGTTTTCCATCGAGCATGCCTACACGGCGCAATCGGCCGCAACACTGTCGACTTCGACGGTAACCCGCGACCTTTGGCATCGCTTTTTCGAACATCAAATGCAGATCGACGGCGGCAAGAATGACGGCTATGCGGCGTGGTCCGACGCCGGTGGGCTGGCAATGGGGCATTACGATTACAGCCGCTCAGCGTTGTTCAAATTGGCGCAGGAATTCGTGCTTGCCGACAATTTCTTCCAAGGGGCCTTTGGCGGCTCTTTCCTGAATCATCAATATCTGATTTGCGCTTGCGCGCCGGAATATCCCGAAGCCGATAGCGCGCCGGCAAAGCCCTCGATAACGGTCCTCGAACAGGACAGTGCGGGACGTTATCTACCGCGACTCAAGACGGCGAGCAATCCCGCGGCTTCGGCGCTGGACGCGCCGCCTACATTTGCGAAGAGCGGCAATCTCACGCCGCGCAATTATTTCGGCGACGGTAAGTTTTACGCTGTGAACACCATGCAGCCCGCCTACCAACCGAGCGGCAACGCGCCGGCCGCCGCCGACGCGAGCTATCGCTACGCTGATCCGGCGAGTGGGACCACGCTGCCGCCGCAAGCCGGACCGACGATCGGCGATATGCTGGACCAGAAGCACGTCGAGTGGGCGTGGTATTCAGGATCTTGGAGCGCTGCGCTCGCCGATGGCGCCCGCCCATCGGATCGGCAGCGCAGCGTGATATACGCTCCGGAAATACCGGGAGGCAATCCGGATTTTCAAGCGCATCACCAACCGTTCAATTATTACGCGCGCTTCGATCCGCAAACGCACCCGGAAGCGCGCGCCGCCCGCTTGAAAGACTATAACGATTTGCTGGCGGACGTGTCCGCAGGCCGATTGCCGGCCGTCACATTTTACAAGCCACAGGGCAACTTCAACCAACATGCCGGCTACGCCTCCGTGGAGGAAGGCGATGAACACATTGCCGCCTTGGTTGCCAAGCTGCGTGCCAGCCCGCAATGGCAGCATATGCTGATCGTGATCACCTACGATGAATTCGGCGGTGCCTGGGATCACGTGGCGCCCCCGCAGGGCGACTTGCTCGGACCCGGAGCGCGCATACCAGCGCTGATCATCTCGCCGTACGCGCGGCGCGGCAGCGTGGATCACACGCAATACGACACGGAATCCATCCTGCGCTTGATCACGCGGCGCTTTCAACTGGAGGTGTTGCCCGGAATCGAGACGCGCGATCGGGGGCTGGCCGAACACGGCTCGCCACCGATGGGCGATCTCACCAACTCACTCGAATTGCGGCGCTAGCCGCGGGCGCCTAGCCCGCTAGCGAGGCGCCCGCTAGCGCGTGTGGCTATTTGGTTTTTGGTGCAGGTGCCGGCGCGGCAGTGCCCGCTGATTGGGCGCTGACCAGCTCGACATCGAATATCAACAACGAGCCGGCAGGTATCTTGGGTTTGGGCTGCGAACCGTACGCCAGAGCCGGCGGTATGACCAGCTGATACTTGGCGCCGGGCTTCATCAACACCAAGGCTTCCTGCCAACCCTTGATGACGCCATTCACCGGGAACGTCGCGGGGACGCCGCGCGCGTAGGAGCTGTCGAATTCAGTGCCGTCGAGCAGCTTGCCGCGATAGTTGACGGTCACTTGATCGGTTGCCGTGATCGGCGGTGCCTTCTTGTCGCCGGCGGCAATGATCTTGTACTGCAATCCCGAGGCGGTGGTGACGACGCCTTTTTCCTTGCCGTTGCGCGCCAGGTACTGGGTGGCGGCGGCTTCGTTGCGTCCGGCAGCAGCTTCCGAAATGCCGCGCACGTACTTTTGCAGCTGCTGCATTTCGGCTTGTGTCGGCTGCCTGCCGTTCAAGCCATCTTTGATGCCGCGTTGCACCGCCTCGTTGGACAGTTCGCTGCTGATTCCGACGCCATGCAGTTGCGCCCCGAAGGTCAAGCCGAACAAATAGCTGGTTTGATCGATCGATGGCGGCGGACCCGGATCCGCGCCCGCGGCCGTATTGGGCGGCGGCACCGCAGGCGTTTGCGCCAGCAAAACAGGCGAGACGGAAGCCAACACGCACACCGCGCTCCAGCGGTACAGAAGATGTTTGATTTGTTTCATGGCGCGCACCATACGCCAAATGCGGTGGAGAACGCCACCTCGCCTCTCAAAGGCTCAACGCACCGCGCTTGATGACCGCCACGGTCAGACGCGAGATGCAAACCAGCTTGCCGGCCTCGTTGAGGACATCGATCATCCACACTTGAGTGCGTCCACCAATATGCGCGGCCTTGGCGGTTCCCGTCACCAAGCCGCTGCGGGCGCCGCGCACATGATTGGCGTTGATTTCCTGACCCACGACTTGATATTCCGGGTCCACGCTCATGGCCGCGGCTGTGCTGCCCAAGGTCTCAGCCAGTGCCACCGACGCGCCGCCGTGCAGCAGCCCGTAAGGCTGCTGGGTGCGGGGATCGACGGGCATGGTGCCGCGCACGAAGTCGGTACCGATTTCGGTGAATTTGATGCCGAGATGCGAGCTCAACGTTCCACTAATGGCGTTGAGCTCATCCAATGTCCTTAAGCTACGCCACATGGTCACTTCGAATCCTTGAGTTGGGCTGCAATGCGCCGGTACGCTTCTCTGAAAGGTATCCCCTCTGCGCTGACGAGGGCGTTGGCGGCGGCCGCGGCGTGAATCGCAGGGTCGAGCCGAATGTTGTCGGGAAGGAAGCGCACACCCTGCAGCGCGCCGGGCAAGATGTGCAAAGTCTGCTGGCAGGAGTCGATGCCGCGGAATAAAGGCGGCTTGATCAGCTGCAGATCGCGGTGGTAGCCGGAGTTAAGTTTCTGGGTGATTGCCAGCACCTCGACGAGAGCCGCCTGTGCGACGGCACTGCGGCCGCGCATCAACTCGAACACGTCGGGATTGCGCTTTTGCGGCATGATGGAAGAACCGGTGGTGAAGGTCTCCGGCAAACTGACGAAGCCGTACTCCTGCGTGTAGAAGAGTGTGAGATCCGCCGCCAGCCTGGCGATGTCTTGGGTCAGAAGCGTGATTTCGAACAGCAACTGCGCCTCGGCTTTGCCGCGCGAGAGTTGCACCGCGGTCACCGGTTCGTGGGTCACTGCAAACTGCAGCCGGCGCCGCGTTTCGTCGCGATTCAACTGAAGGTTCGGCGTGCCGAAGCCGGCGGCCGATCCCAATGGGTTTTTGCTGATGCGCCGCTGTGTTTGTTCAAGACCGGCGGCGTCGTCGCGTATTTCCGAGGCGTAGGCGCCCGCCCAAAGCGCGACGCTGCTCGGCATCGCCTGCTGCATGTGTGTATAGCCGGGCAGAGCGATGGCGCCGTCGCGCGCGGCCAACGCATCCAGCGCCTCGGCCACGGCGATTGCACCGGCGCTGAGCGCGCCTACGGCATCACTCATGTACAGCCGCAGCGCAGCGAGCACCTGATCATTGCGCGATCTGCCGGCATGCAGACGGCCGCCGGTCGCGCCGATGCGCGCGGTCAGCAAATTCTCGATCGCGGTTTGGCAATCTTCCTGATCCAGCGTGATGCGCCAACGCTCTTGCGCATGCTCTGCGCCGATGGCGTTGAGGGCTTCGCAAATGAGGGCCGTGTCCTGGACCGAGAGCAGCCCCTGCGCGCCCAGCATCTCGGCGTGCGCGATCGATGCTTGGATGTCGTAGGGCACCAGACGATTGTCGAGCAGATAGTCATCGCCCGCGGTGTATTCGAGTACGCGGGCATCGAGCGAACCACCCTTGTCCCAAAGCCGCGTCATGAGCGAGCCGACCCGAAACTCATCGGTGCTCGGCCGTGGCGGCCAATTGCTCGGCGTCGCTCAATGCCTTGAGGTCCGCGACCACCAGGGTGCCGGTGCCTTCATTGGTGAAGATTTCCGCCAGCAAGCTGTCCGCGGACTTGTAGCTGATGACGTGCACTCTGCGCACGCCGCCGAGGATGGCATGCTCGATCGCCGCAGCTTTGGGCAGCATGCCGTCCTTCAGTCTGCCCTGCTCGCGCAGCCGTTTGAGCCCTTCGATGTCTGTGTACGAAATCACCGAATGCGCATCCTCTACGCGCTCGAGAATTCCCTGCGCGCCGGTGCACAACACCAACTTCTCGGCGTTCAACGCGCCGCCGATGGCCGCCGCCACGGTATCGGCATTGATGTTGAGCAATGTGCCATGAGAATCTGCCGACAGAGGACTCACCACCGGCATGAGGCCGTTCTCCAGCAGTTTCTCCAGCACCGATGAATTGACTGCATCGATGTCGCCGACGAAGCCGTAGTCCACGGTTTCGTTGGAACCGGGCGACACTGCCACAGGCTTGCGCTTGTGCGCGCGGATCAGGCCGGCATCGACTCCGCTCAGGCCGATGGCTTCCACGTCCAACGCGCGGCAAATGGCGAGAATGCGGGTGTTGATCAATCCGTTGAGTGTCATCGAGGTCACGTCGATCGACTTCTGATCGGTGACACGTCGTCCATTGATCATTTTGGTATCGATGCCGAGCGTCGCCTGCAGGCTGTCCAATTGCGGACCACCACCGTGAACCAGAACGGTCTTGATTCCGACTTGATGCAGTATGGCGACTTGTTCGATCAACCCGCGTGTGGAGGCTTCGTCGCTGAACACCGCGCCGCCCGCTTTGATGACGAACACCTTGTTCTTGTACATACGTATGTAAGGCGCGGCGCTGCGCAGCGCGCGTACGGCGATGGAGGGGTCAGGTCGGCTCATGATCATGGTGGAATACTCCGGAAAACGCTGATGCCAAAAGCCGCGGTCAACCGGCCAGCATGCGATGCAGTACTGCCATCTGTACCGTCAGTCGATTCTGAGCCTCGCGCTTGACCACCGCGCGCGGACCGTCGAGAACTTCGTCTGCAACCGCGACGTTGCGGCGTACCGGCAAGCAGTGCATGAGCTTGGCATCGGGCCGTGCGCCCGCGAACCAGCGCTCCCGCACACACCAATCGGCGAGATCGGCGCGCAGCTTGGCGTCCGCTAGGGAGTCGCCGTAGTGCGCGGTGCTGCCCCATTCCTTGGCGTACAACACACTTGCGCCTGCCAGCGCGGCGAGGCGATCTGTGGTTTCGGTGACCGAACCGCCGGACGCGGCCGCGGCAGTTTTAGCCTTGTCCATGATCTGCCGGGGCAGCTCGAAACCTTCCGGCCGAAGGACCACGACTTCCATGCCGCGCATGGCGGCCATGTGCAACGTCGCCGCGGGCACTGCCAGCGGCAGCGGTTTGGGGTGATACGCCCAGCTCAGGACGAATTTGCCGCTCTGCGGAATCTTCAGTTCGTCCATGGTGCGCCAATCCGCCAACGCCTGGCAGGGATGGTTCATGGCCGATTCCATGTTGATCAGGGGCTTGTCGCAGAGTTCATCGATCATGCCGAACAGCGTTTCGCGCAGGTCGGTCTCCAGGCTCTTTCCCTCGGCGAAGGCGCGCACTCCGAGGGCGTCGCAATACGAGGCGAGCGCAGGTATTCCCTCGCGGATGTGCTCGGCGGCGACGCCATTCATGATGGCACCGACTTGTGTCTCGAGGTGCCACGTGCCCTGTCCCGGCACGATGACGAACGAACTCCCGCCGAGCTTGGCCATGCCGGACTGGAACGATGCCAGCGTGCGCAACGACGGATTCAGGAATACCAAGCCCAGTACCTTGCCCGCCAGAGCCCGGTTGTCCGGCTTGTCCTGCAGCGTCTGCGCCAGCGACAACAAATCCACCACCTGTTCGCGGCTGAAGGCGGCAAGATCGAGAAAGCGCTTCATGCGGAGATTCTTGCGAGCGCGTCGCTCAGCTGATCGACATGGCCTTCGTTCATGATGTAGGCAGGCAACAGACGCAAAATATTCGGATCCGCACTGGTGCCCGCTAGAATGTTCTTGTCGAGCAATGCCGCTTGCACTGCCTTGGCGGGCCTCGATGTCTTCAGGCCCAACAAGAGTCCCAATCCCTGTACGCCGGTAATAGGACCGACGATGCAGCTCGAGCGTATGTAGTTCGATACTTGCCGCACATTGGCAAGCAGAGATTCGGATTCGATGGTGTCGATCACCGCTTCCGCTATGGCGCAGGCCATCGGACCGCCGCCGAAAGTGGTGCCCATGTCATCGTGCTTGAGCAGCGCAGCGATGCGGCGCGACAACAGCAGTGCCGACACGGGAAAGCCGTTCCCCAACGCCTTTGCGGCCGTGATCATGTCAGGCGTCACGCCGTAGAAGTTCGCAGCGAAAGGGCTGCCGGAGCGGCCCACGCCGCATTGCACCTCATCAAAAATCAGGAGTGCGCCGACATCGTCGCAACGCTGCCGCAAAGCTTGCAGCATCGGTTTGCCCAGCGGGAAGGCGCCGCCCACTCCTTGCACGGGTTCGACTATCACCGCAGCGGTATCAGCGTCGATATTACGTTCCAAGGCCGCCAGATCATCGCGCGGCGTGAAACCTACCTCGAAGGGCGTGCGCGGGAAACCGTACCATTTTTGCAGCGCGCCCCAAGTCACCGCGCCCGCCGCGGCGGTGCGGCCATGAAAGCCTTGTTCGAGCGCCACCGCCTTAGCGCGGCCGGTGATCTTGAACGCAAGCTTGAGCGCGTTTTCGTTCGCTTCGGCGCCGCTGTTGAGCCAAAACACCGTTTCCAGTCCCAAGGCCGCGAACTTGGCCAGCTTCGCGGCGGCACGCTCACGTATCACCATCGGCAACGCGTTGGTCTGGAAGGCCATCTGGCGCGCCTGACGCTCGAGAGCGGCAAGCCATCGGGGGTGCGCATAGCCGAGCCCTGCCACGGCATGGCCGCCGTAAAAATCCAGGATCTTGCGTCCGTCGCGCGCGTGCAGCCATACGCCTTCGCCGTGCGCTACCTCGACGGGGTATTGGGCAAACACCTGGGCCAGGTGGCTGGCGTGTGCCGTCGCTATATTGGTCGCTGCCATGAGTACCTCAAGTCCATCCGGGTGCGGGAGCCGTGAGTCCCGTCGTTTCTGGGATTCCCAACAAACGGTTCATCCATTGAATGGCACCGCCGGCCGCACCTTTGTTGAGGTTGTCGAGAACCGACATGACGGCAATCGAATTGCCGTTGGTCACGGCGCTCAGGTTCGAATAATTGCTGGTGGCCACATCCTTGACCCGCGGCGCGGTCTCTGCCACCCGAATGAACGGGCAATCCTTATAATAGGTGCGCAACGCATCGAGCGCCTGCACCGTGCTGAGCGGATTTTTCAGGCTGGCTTGCACGGTGACGTGAATACCTCGCGCGAAAGGGCCGGAGTGCGGCACGAAATTGAATTGTGCCTCGACACCGGTCGCCTGTTTGGCGCAAGCCGTGATCTCTGGAACGTGGCGATGGCTAAGGGCGCCATAGCTATAGAGATCACTGTGCCTGAGCGGATGATGCGTGCCGTCGACCGGCTTGCGCCCGGAGCCGGTGCTGCCGGTAATGCCGGTGACGAACAGCCGTGAGTCCGTGAGTCCTAGAGCCAGCAGGGGAACGCTCGCCAGCAACGTGGCGGTGGCGAAGCAGCCAGGGTGTGCAACGTGCGGCGTGGGCGAGCGCTGCAGGTGCTCGGGCACGGCGCAGGTGAATTCTCGGATTCTTGCCGGAGCGCCATGAGGGTGTTTGTAAACCGCCTCAAAGGCGCCTTGGCTGGCGTAGCGAAAGTCGGCGGAAATATCCACGCAATGCACGCGCGTGCCGGCTTCCGCGGCGGCACGCAGCAACCGATCGACGATGCCGGCCGACACGCCATGCGGTGCCGCGGAGAACAACGCAGTCAAAGCGTTGCGACGGATCACGGCCTCGATGTCCTCGGCCGCGGAAAACTTCAGGTCCGGATAAGCATTGCGCAGATGCGCGAAAGCGCCGCCGACCGCCGCGCCAGGCTGACTGTCGGAGAGCACCGCTGCCACGCTCATCCGAGGATGGCCGGCGAGCAGCCGCAGCAGTTCACCGGCGACATAGCCAGTGCCGCCAAGGATGACCGCCGGCGCGGCGTCTTTCATTCCCCCCCCACTACCTTGGCAGCACGCGCGTTGCTCAACCTAAGCGCCGCTATGATGTAGTCGCCGAGTTGCGCCGGGGCACTGATCGCGTTGAAGGCCTCGACCTGCATCTGCTCGCGGATGATTTCCACGCCCACCTGGTTGTCGGTCGCAGGGCCCGTAACCGCGCAGGGCTCGATGCCGAAACGCTCGCGCAATAGTTTTACGCCGCCCCAGGCCGCCACCGGATCGTTGGCTGACAGCACCACCGCGGTCAGGGCCTGCTTGATATCGGGTTCTTGAAGAATCGATTGGACGCCGTAGGTACCGAGCAACCCGTCGCCGAGTTCGAACACGATGGCGTCGGGCTGACCGGAGGCCATTTCCGTCAGCATGGTGCGGGTCAGGGCGGGGCCGCACTTGCCGGTGGTCGTGACTATCCCCAAATCGGTGAACAACATCGTGCGCCGGGCGCCGGAATCCTCGAACGCCATGATGTCCCGTCGCAGCGAAACACCGGTGGCCTTGAAAGCGTCCACGATCAAACCGCGATGGCGCATGCGGGAAATGATGGCGGATGCCGCCGCGGTTTTTCCGGCTTCCATGCAGGTGCCGGCCAGCGCCACCACCGGCACGCCGCGCGTGTCCAGCGGCGCGTCGTATTGCAGTTGCTTGTAGCCGACCTTGGCAGGTACGCCGATGCGCTCGCCCAAGTAGGGGAAAGTCAGGACAGTGCCCAAGACCTTACAATCGAACGGTTTGCCCTTGTCGGGTGTCGCCGAATCGCAGACACCGAGAACTCCGCCGATATTCAGCATCTGAATCACATCGCCGGGCACGAGCTTCTCGGGAATGTGGCCTGAATAGCCGAACAGCGCCTTGCGGTGGCCGAGCGCGCCTACGACGATGTCGCCACGCACGACCTTCGCCATGCGTCCACTGGTGAGTTCCAGGGTATTGTAGTTGGCCTTGCTGTTGAGGATTTCGACCACCAACACCAAGCCTTCCTCGCAAGGAATCTCCGGGGCGATGCGCACCTCGTGCGAAAGGCCGCAGGCTTGGGTCACGGAGGCGATCTTGTCGACTACCACGCTGCGCATGCCGGTCATAAATTCTCTCCCGCGCGCTTGTAAAAGACTCCGGTCAACGCCAGCATTTTCGAATACCCCAGCGCATCGGTCGGCGTCCACTCTCCGGCACTCTCGCCGTAAACGCCCTTCGAAGCTGCCATCAGGGAGTACGGTGAGGTGACGCCCTCCACGAACATCGCGCCCGGTCGCAAAACCACGCGGACCTCACCGCTCACACGGGCTTGCGAGGAGAGCAGCAGCGCCTCGATGTCGCGGCAAACCGGATCCAGGTGCTGCCCTTCGTGCACCAGATCGCCATAGGGCTGCGCGACCGATTCCTTGATGCGCTGCTGTTTGCCGGTCATCACCAGCTTCTCCAATTCACGGTGCGCCGTCAGCAACACCTCGGCGGCCGGCGCTTCGAAGGCCACGCGTCCCTTCGTGCCGATGACCGTATCGCCCAAATGGATGCCGCGCCCAATGGCGTAAGGCCCTGCCAGCGACTCGAGCTCCTCGATGATGCCGACCGCGGACATCGATGCGCCATCCAAGCTCGCCGGGATGCCGTGCTCGAACCCGATGCTGTGGCGCTGTGCCGGGCGCGGATCGCTGAAGGCATTTTTGGACAGCACCCACGCATCCTCGGGAATGCTGCCCTGGGAGGTCAAGGTCTCCTTGCCGCCGATAGTCACACCCCACAGGCCGCGATTGACCGAATACGCGCCGCCGAAGGGCGGGATCGGCAAGCGGTGTTCCTCGAGATACTTGAGTTGCTCCGGCCGTTTGAAGGCACGGTCGCGAACCGGCGCAATGATCTCCAACTCCGGTGCCAACGTGCGCAACGCAACCTCGAAGCGCACCTGATCATTACCGGCAGCGGTACAGCCGTGGGCCACCATCTTGGTGCCCAGCGACAGCGCCATTTGCGCGATGGTCTGCGCCTGCAGCACTCGCTCTGCGCCGACACACAGCGGGTACAGGTTGCCGCGGCGCACGTTGCCCATGATCAAGAATTTGAGCACCTGGTCAAAATAGGCCTGGCGTGCGTCGATTTGATGATGCTCGACGGCGCCGAGCAGAGCGGAGCGCTCGCCAAGTGATTTCGCCGCGGCAACATCGATCCCGCCCGTGTCGACGGTGACCGTGATGACCTGCCGCTTATAGGTGTCCTTCAGCCAGGGAACACAGAACGAGGTGTCGAGTCCGCCCGAAAAAGCTAAAAGAATGGGCTCGGCGCCATGCCTTGCAATGGTTGTCATGGAGGTTCAGCGTCCGAAGATGGCGAGCAGACGTTCGCTCAGTTTGCGCTGCGCCTCAGCACCTGTGGTGGCGATGAAAATGGTGTCATCGCCGGAAATGGTACCGACTACTTCTGGCCAGCGGGCCGTGTCGATGGCGACCGCAACGCTCTGTGCCGAGCCAATCGTGGTTTTCAGCACCGTGAGGTTGGTGCCGGCAGTCAATCGAGCGTTGACGAATTGCTTCAAGGTGGAAAAGTCATTTTTTAGCGGAGCGTTCTCGGGCAGCACGTAACGATCCCCCATCTTGGCCACGCCCAGCTCGCGAAGGTCGCGGCTCACGCTGGATTGGGTGGCGCTGTGCCCGGATTTGCGCAACAGGGCAACCAATTCGGTTTGCCGCCGCACGTTGCCCTCACGGATGATCTTTACCAGCATGCTGCGCCGTGCGGGTGCGCTGCCATTCTCGTTGTTCAAGCTGACATGATTTGACTGTTGCATAAAATTGCGCGCATCCTGCATAAAAATGCAGATCTTGTCAATACGCCGCGCCGAGAAACGCCCTCATGCGTGCCAATTCGGCATCCAGCGACTGCGCGAAGGGCGCTGATTGGGGCGCTGCACCTTCGAGAAAGCCGAAGGAGGCCTGCAAACCGCCCTTCTGAACGGACAGGTTGCCCCACCCGATCATTTTTTCATGCCACAACAACGGTAGTGCGTAGTAGCCGAGCTTGCGTTTGGGGGCAGGGGTGTATGCCTCGAAACGATAGGCCCAGCCCCAGAAAATTTCGAAGCGGCGGCGATCCCAGACGACTGGATCGAACGGCGTCAGGAGCCGCACATCGGCGTCGGGCTGCCAGCGGCGCGCTCGCGGTGATTCGTCGGCCGGCCAAAACCATTCGTTGCCCGCGATTCGCGCCTTCGCGAGACGCGCTTTGGCACGCGCCAGCGCGGCGCGCCGACGTTTCTCCCACTGCGGCGCGGCCGCCCGCAGGCGGTACACCAGATTACTCAGGGTGGCGGCGGGCAGCGGCGCGTACTTGGCAACGATCAGGTCCACCAGCGCGTCGAGGCGGGCGTCTACTTCCGCAGCACCGATGGCGGGTGCGGCATCGCGCACGGCGTATACACGCGTGCCGCCTTCCCGCCGCGCCACCCGCAGCAACCCGCGATAGTGCATGGCATCCAGCAATTGCGTGCTCACATTCGAAGTGCCGCCGAACCAATTCTTGGTCTTGCCGTGCGCAAAATGTGCATCGACCTCGCGCGGATGGACGCTGCCGCGCTCGCCGACAAAGGACAGAACCGCCGCCGCCTGTTTATGCCGGGTGGGAGTCCATTTGTGGCGCGAGATTCGAGGATGCATCAGCGCATGATGCGCGCGCGGCAGCACGCCATAATTGACGAAAAAGTCTTCATCAAGAGCCATCTTCGGATAGCGCAGTTCCAAATCGCCGGCCCGGTAATCGATAACGCGGTGGCGCAGGGTGAGATCTTGGGCCCGGGCCGGCGCGCGGATCGGATCTGCCTGCACGAATCCCAGTTTGGCGATGGCTCTACCTAAGGTGGTGGGTTTGAACAGCGAGCGGGCGATGGCATAGCGGCGCAGATGCTCGAGCGTAATGGTCATGCGCTCAATAATATCGGTAAATGTTTGCGGGCGCGCTCGCCCGGTTGTCTTGTACATTACGCAGCATGTTGGAGAGCATCGAAGTAGAAACCGCGCCCAACCCGGATGCCGCGATCATTTGGTTGCACGGGCTGGGCGCCGATGGACATGATTTCGAGCCGGTCGTGCCAGAGTTGGTACCGCGGGGGACGCGCGCTTGGCGCTTCGTGTTTCCGAACGCACCGGTGCGCCCGGTAACCATCAATAACGGCATGCCCATGCGCGCGTGGTACGACATCAAGGGGTTCGATCGAGCCGCTGCCGAGGATGTGGGCGGATTTCGCGACACCGATGCCCAAATTCGGCAGTTGATCGGCCGGGAGGTATCGCGCGCCATCCCCACCACGCGCATCGTTCTCGCCGGATTTTCTCAAGGAGGCGCGGTTTCCTTGTATACGGCACCGCGTTTGGCGGAAAAGCTCGCCGGGGTGATGGCGCTGTCCTGTTATCTGCCGTGTCAGAGTAGCTTCCGTGCCGAAGCCGCACTTGCCAACGCAACCACACCCATACTGATGGCCCATGGTCAGACCGACCAGGTCGTGCCCATGAGCTTGGGGCTTAGGTCCCGGGATTTCTTGAAGACCCAGGGGTATGCGGTCGAATGGCGCGACTACCCCATGCCGCATGCGGTTTGCCCGGCAGAAATCGCCGATATTCGAACGTTTCTGCTGCGCGTGCTGCCGCCGCTGTGAGCGCTGTCGCGGCCCATGTCCCGCTAGGGAGGGCTGGGCACCACGCCAGGGAACAGGATCGCGATGAGAACGGCCAAGAAAAACATGACCAAGAAGCCGAGCAGCTGTCCCAGCACCCAGAGGCCGATTGCCTTGCGCACCGGCAAGCCGAGAATTTCGCTGAAGCCCATGACCTGCAGCACCACGCTCCAGAACCACAGCAAGACGTTCGCGGCGAATTGCAGACGCACTATGATCCAGACGAAGCCGTCGACATCCGCGCCGGGTGCCTGACCTAAGGCAGCATCGCCGACCAGCAACAAGGCCACTCCCCACAACAACAGCGTGGCCGCTACAGGCATGCCGCCATAGGCCAAGACATGAAAGACTTGGTTGCGGGTGGAATTTCCGCCGATGCGCGCGCCCAACCGGCCATAGATAAGCGAGAAAAAGAACACGCCCGCGACGCCCGCGATGGGCCCGATGCGCAACGCATTGGCGATGATATCCGACACGCTCAAGTGAGATTCCGACACCTGGGACTGGGAAAGCATCAGGTAATTGCCGATGCCTTGCGCCGCGGCCAGTAGGTAGTCCACGATTCCAACCGGTTGCCCTGCCAACTCGCGAAATACGCGTCGCGGCCTTAACCAGACTTCCTTCAACGGGTGAACGGGTGCGGTAGGGATCACTTGAAGCAGCCTACTGAATACGCGTGACCGACTCCAGCATCATGCACAGATGACAGCGGACTTTTTCAGGGCTACTCTCAGAGCGAGTTCGAACGATCTCCAGGAGATGAGTGATCATGGCAAAGAAGAGCAAGTCGAAGAAGCGTCCGGTGGCAAAGGCCAAGAAAACCGCCGCCAAGAAGGGTGTCGCCAAAAAAGCCAAGCGGCCGATAAAGGCGAAAGCGAAGTCCAAGACTAAGGCGAAGAGCAAGGCGAAAGCGAAGTCCGTCAAGGTGAAGGCGGTCAAATCGAAGGCCGTCAAGAAAGCCGTCAAGGCTGCGCCGAAGAAAACCGTAGCGAAGAAGCGGGCAGTGAAGAAGCCGGTGACGATAATGCCGGAGCCTACGTCGGCGCCGCCCGTGATGCCGGATTCCGAGCCAGAGACACCGAGCACGCCGCCGGGCAGCAGCGAACCTCTTATGTAGGTCGGCGCGACAGCATTAGGCGCGCATCAGCCCTTGTAGAGGGGGCGCGCCGTTGCTGTCCGGAAATACTCGGGCATCGAGACTCTTTGCATCGATATGCAAGTGCTCGCCGAGCACGGTTTTGAATACGCTGCGTAAATCCAGCGTCGGCTTAAGATCGCGGCCGTCGAGCAGCGCTGCCCGTGACAGGCCCGGCCAGTCGCTAATCACGCGGCCGCCGCGCACCGCTCCGCCGGCCAGGAAGGCGCAGCTACCCGTACCATGGTCCGTTCCTCGGGTGCCGTTCATGGCGGCCGTGCGACCGAACTCGGTCACCACCAGTACGGCGGTCTGCGACCAAAGCGGGCCCAATTCGTCCGATAGCGTGCGTAGCGCGTGGTCGAGACCGCCGAGCCGTTGGGCGAGAAGTCCTCTGGCGGCGCCCTGATTGGCATGGGTATCCCAGCCGGTGGCTTCGAATACGGCGACCAGTGGACCGGCGTCGGTGCGCATCAAGGTAGCCGCCATGCGTGCCAGTGGGCTGAGCCGATCTGCACCCGCGCCTCTGGTTGCCATCATCGGCGATGCCCTGGCATCGCTCGCGGCGCCAACAGCCAGTTTTTCGGTCTGCATGGCCTGGCTTAGGCGGGCCGAAAACCAGTCGTCTTTCGAATAAAGATCCTGAAGGCGGGTCAACAAATCCTCGTCCACGTCGGGCGTGACCTGAGGTGATTTTGAAATTACCGATGCATCGCCGCGCAGAATCAGCGGTACGTTCTGACTGACCGCCACTGCACGATCCGGAACGCGCGGGTCGCGGGGCAGGGCCGCGATGGCGCGGTTCAACCAGCCGTCGGCGCTGCCGAGCGGCTTCGTGAGTCCATTCTCTAGCACATTTTGCCCGTCGAAATGCGAGCGGTCGCGATAAGGCGAAGACACCGCATGGAATACGATCAGTTCACCCGCCGAATAGCGTTCATGCAGAAATCCCAAGGAGGGATGCAGGCCGAAGGCGTTGTCGAGCATCAGCGCGCCGTCCGCGGCGCCTGGCGCGGCTATGGCAAGCTCGCGTCGTAAACCGGCGTAGTCGGGATCGGCGTATGGCGGCACGGCCGACAGACCATCGAGGGCGCCGCGCAAGATCACCACCACCAGGCGCGAGCCGGGCGCCGCGGCGCCGGTGTACGCGAACAGCCTTCGGGGCAGCGCGGCGCCTGCCGCCAATGCGCTGGTACCGAGCAGGAAGCGGCGGCGGGTCAGCAGCGAATTCAGTGGTCGCATCTTCATCTCCGTTGAAATTCCGGGCTCATCAGCAAAAGCGCCAGCGCCTGAGCCGAAGATGCGGCGCGACGCAATGCCGTGAGTGTCTCGCCGCGCGCATAGCTGCCGAGGCTGGAAGTGGCCAGAGCCAAAGGATCCGTTCCCGCATCGAATCTAGCGGCGAGCTGCGATGCCCATAGCACCCGATGCATCAAGGCGTCCGCGCCATCCCAGCTCTTCGCGCTGTCCGGCCAGCCTGCCGGGGAGCCCGGAGTGTATTGGCGCTGACCCAGGAGTTCGAAGCTGCGCACCACTTCTTCAGGCCGCTGCGGCGAGACATTCAATGATCGCAAGCTGGAAAAAACGAAATCCTGCGGCGATTTGAACTTTTGGGCTTCGGCCTGCCACGCTTCCGGCGAGTCGATGAGCGCAGCGTACACATGCGGCAAATCGCCGTCGTATTTCAGGAACGCCTTGGCCAAGCGATCCACGACCGGCGCAGGCGGATCGTCGGCAACGAAATGCCGCGCCAACTTGGTCGCGATGAAATGCGCGGTTGATGGATGCCGCGCCAAGTCGGCGAGCACAGCATCTCCCTGGGCACGGCCAGATTGGTTATAAGTCTTGCCGAGAAAAGTCTTCGCGCCTGGCTCGTGCAGATTCTCGCGAAAATAGAATTGCCCGGGAGCACCGCCGGCAAGCCTGCCCCGGCCGCCGCCGATCGACCAGCCGGTGATGATCTGCGCGAAACTGGTGACGTCCGCCTGGGTATATCCGCCGTTCACGCCCAAGGTATGCAGTTCGAGAATTTCCCGGGCCAGATTCTCGTTGATGCCGAATTGCCGCTGCGGTTGGCCGGCGGCGAAGCGTCGCTCAGCCTTGCGCGCCGCGTCGGAATCCTTGCCGACCGAATATTGGTTGTCGAGGAAGGCGATCATAGCCGGGTGCTGTTCGACCGCGGTCAGCATGTCGATGAAGCGGCCGTTGACGTGCGGCCGTACGGCTTCGTTCTCCAAAGTTCCGGCCAGCCCGAACACCGCGCCTTTGTCGGCCGACACGGCGAAATGATTGGACCAGAAATATACCAGCCGTTCCGCAAAGGCGCGATCGGTGGTCGCCGCGCTCTGCGCGCGCGCCAGCACCTGGGCGCGATAGTGTGGTTGATAGACTTCGCGCACCGCATTGACCCCCTTCGCGTCGGCGGGATCCGTTCGCGCCGTGGCCTGTCGTTGCATCTGACGCTCCTCGCGCGCCGCGATCAGCGCCGTATAAATCATATCGGAGCGCGTCAAGGGATTCGCGGAGGACAAGGCAACCGCTCCCGAGGTCTGAGCCTTGAGCCAGGCTTTTGGATCTGCGGCGGCGGCTGACAATTCTCCGGGTCTGGCACCCAGACCGAATCGCAATACGGCTATTTCTGCTTGCATGTCCCAGGCTTCAACGGCGTAGGACAGCTCAGGTTGACCGCCTCAAGGGGCCTACGGTGGTTGTGCCGCGATCTGGGGCAGCGAGGTGTCGATGCACGCCCAGCCGGGCGCCGAGGCGGTCCAAATCGTCGCAGTCGGCCTGACTCGATTTGGATCGTCGAGGGTGCCGGCACGCGCAATTGTTAAATGCGGCCGCGCCTCTGTCTCACTCAACACGGGTGTTCCGCACAGGGGGCAGAAGCGTCGATGCATCACGTTGCCGCTGGCGGCGATGCTGCGGTAATCGCTGAGTTCGCCGCTGACGCGGACCGCCGCCTTGAGAAACACGATGTTTACCGTGCCGCTGCCGGCCCCGAGATACTGGCAATCGCGGCACCAACAGGCCCGGGTCATGAGTGGCTCGGCGCTGACACGATAGCGAACGGCGCCGCACATACAGCCGCCAGTGAATTCCGGCCTGGGATCGCTGCTCATGGCGATGGCCAGACGATGTGCGCCACCAACGCCAATGCAACCAGCGCGACGACGAAATTGAGTGCAATACCAGCGTGCGTCCAGTAGCCCGGCGGCACGACCGAGGGATCGAGATTTTTGACGACTTGGCGGAACTGGCGCGCTGACACCAGGGCGACGGCGGCGCCCAGCAGCATCATCGCCACGCCCAGCATGAGCGAGAAGTTGCGCTGTACACTTAAAACCGGTTGGTGCATTTCCATTTGCAGGAAGAGCCCGAATCTTTCGACCACGAAACCGAAGCCCATGAGAGCGATGGCGCTGCGTTGCCAAGCAAGCAGCGTTCGCTCTGCGGCGAAGAGTACGCGAGGGTCTGCGCTGTAGGCCATTTTTGTCTCCATTGGGCAACAATGATGCACCTACTGTCAGCAGAATCCCACACCTTGATCAGGGCGCTACCGATCGCGGAAACTTGCGAGTTTTAGTGGAATTTCAACCTCATCACCCGGAATGGCACCATGGCATATGACAGCAGCAAATTGCTTTTGAGCGCGGATGTGCCTGCGATGAGATTGGCTAGGAATATTCCGACGCTGCGAAGCGTGATCGTCGAGGCACCGTACATCGACTCCAACGACCATGAGATCGAGCACCTGCGTTCAATCAATGCTCGCTTGATGCGCGAATTGGCAGCCCTGCAGCTACGAGAAGCCGAAGCGCTGCGGCTGGCGGACCGCGACGAATTGACAGGACTGTACAACCGCCGCCGTATGCTGGAACTGCTCAACAGCGCCATCGCCGAAGCCGGACACAGGCATCAATTCGTGGGACTGCTGTTCGTCGATTTGAACGGCTTCAAAGCGGTCAATGATTTTTACGGGCACACCGCCGGGGACAGGATTCTCACCACCGTCGCGACGCGCATGTCCGCCAAAGTACGTACGGGCGACATCGTCTGCCGTTACGGTGGAGACGAGTTCGTGGTGGTGTTGCCCAGCCTGCCGGACGCCGACTGCTTGACGCGCATTTCCGATGCAGTCCGCGACCGCGTGGCGTTGCCCTACTGGATCAAGGGCCACGAGCAGCATTTGAGCGCTGCGATCGGCGAGTCGATCTATCCGCGCGATGGAGTCGATGCCGAAACGTTGCTGCACCGGGCGGACCAGAATATGTATCGGATCAAGACTCGATCCGAGCAGTCATCGCCCGGACGCACCTACGCCGGCCGCGCCTGTGCAGGCCGCCCCTGTGCAGGCCGCGCCTATACAGGCGGTGCCTATGCAGGCCGTGACGTTCCGCAAGTGCTCGACCGGCGCCGCGACGACAAGTCCAAAATTTCGCCCGGTGGTGATCCGTAGCCGACGGCGTTATGCTGCCGCACTAGCATCCATCAACGCGGCGCCCCTCGAGGCGTTCAGTCGGATACGGTCTTCATACGGTTGCGGTCATGAATCAGCGGAAATGGATTAATACCGGTCTGGTATTGAGTTTGGCGTTGAGCGCCGCGCTGCCGGGCTGCGTGGTCGTTCCCGATCAGCGACACGACGCTGGCGGAGTGGTGATGGTCGCGCCTCCGCCGCCAGCCGTGGAAGTTATCGGCGTAGCGCCCTCACCCGGATTCGTATGGTTTCCGGGTTATTGGAATTGGGTTGGCGGTCGGCATGAATGGGTTGCAGGCTCCTGGCACGCACCCCGGCCCGGGTATCATTGGGTCGCGCACGCCTGGGTGCGACAGGGCGACGGTTGGCGCATGCGGCCTGGGCACTGGGAACGCGGCTCTTGACTGCGGGCTAGCGAAGCACGTCCCAAGCGGTTTTTGCGATCAGGCTGCTGACGATTGCGATATAGGCGAGGCGGACGAAGCCGCTGCCGTGTTTGACCGCCGCACGAGTTCCCAGCACGCTGCCGGCGGCATTGCAGGCGCCGAGCGCCAGTCCGAACGCAATGCTGACCTGTCCCAAAACTCCAAATAACAGCAACGCTCCAGCGTTGGTCGCGACATTGATCATTCGTGCGCTGGCCGACGCCCGCAGAAAGTCGAAACCGTAAATTTTGACGAACAGCAGCATGAAGAAACTGCCCGTGCCGGGTCCGAAAAAGCCATCGTAAAAACCGATCACAGCTATGCCTGACAGGGCCAGCGCGCCGCGACGGCGGGAAAAGCCCACCGGCAGATGTCGTGAACCCAAATCCTTGTTGATCAGAACGTAGACGAGCAGCGCGCTCAGCATGACGGGCACGAGGGGTCGAAACACCGCCGGCGATACCAGGTGTACGCAATTGGCGCCGACAAATGCGGCGAGACCGGCGGCCGCGGCCGCCGGCAACAAGCGGCGCCAGGAAATACTCACCGTGCGCTGGTAACGCAAGGTGGCAGTCAGCGTTCCACAAATGCTGCCCAATTTGTTCGTGCCGAGCAGCTGCGGCGGTGGCACGGTGGGATAACCGGCCAGCAGCGCTGGCAGTTGAATCAGGCCACCGCCGCCGACGATGGCATCGACGAATCCGGCAAAAAAAGCGGCGCCCAGTACGAGCGCGCTGGTAAGGTCCGCATCTAACGCGAGGATGGCCAGGGCGTCGCTCCGTGAATCTCCCGCAGGCGCGGGCCGCCGCCCGCGTCGAACCAGTTCTCGATCAAGCGAAACGATATCGAGATGCTCGGGGGCACTTTGGGCGTGCCCGATGCGATTTGCGCGCGCGTGAACCAGCGCGCGTCTTCCAGTTCCTTGTCGTGCAATTGGATGTCGGTCGTGATGGCGTGCGCAGTGAAGCCCAGCATCAGTGACGATGGAAATGGCCAGGGCTGCGAAGATTGGTACTCGATCGAATCGACTTGCACGCCGGTCTCTTCAAGCACTTCGCGCGCCACGGCATCCTCGAGCGACTCGCCAGGCTCGACGAATCCGGCGATCGTGGAATAGCGTCCGACCGGCCATGACGCTTGGCGCCCGAGCAGCGCCCGCTCGCCATCGCTGATCAAGACGATGATGGCGGGATCGATGCGGGGAAATTCCTCGTGGCGGCAGGTGGGATTGGTGCAAACGCGAACGTGACCGCCTTTAGCGGCGATGGTTGGCGCGCCGCAGGTGCCGCAGAAACGATGCCGGCGCCGCCAGAAAATCATGGCTCGAGCGTAGCTGAGCAAGCCGGCTTCCTCAGCCGGCAGCATCGCAGCCACCATACGCATATCCTCGAAGCGTGTGCCGGCGGGCAAAGGCGGCGCGTCGACCCCCTCGAATTCGAACGCGAACATGCTGCGTGTGCCGTAGCGCCCGAGAAGAATCAGCTCGGATCCCGTATGCTTTGCCTCGGGCAGTTGCGCCACCGCCAGATTCGCCGCCTGCGGAGCGGGACCGTCGGTGACAAGGTTGCGTGAATTCCACACCGGTATCACGCGGCTGTCCGGGTCCGCCAGTGCCGCGGCAAACCACTCGGAATCCTCGCGCATATGCGAGGCCCGATCCAAATACGGACCCGCGAAAATATTTCTTCCGTGCATCGCCTAATTCTAACAGGGCATACCCGGCGCAGGACCATCGCGGAAGGCGACTGACGGCCAGAACTACTGACAAAAAAACGGTGCTGGGCACTGTGCGATCGCGACGCCGTATTGTCTGAAACCTTTTTGCCGTGGCGAGGTACTTACCAACAGCGAAAGCTCGTGCGGCGGCCTTCCAAGCATTAGAAACAAGGGGAATATCCATGCTGAACTCAAAAACGGCCCTGGGCCTGGTGGTCTTGGCCGCCTGCGGCGCAACGGTAGCCGCGCCTCGGTCGGCACAGGCCCTCGACGCATTCATCCCGAAACTCGTCAACACCTCAACGATACCGGCAAACGGCGATTTGAACCCCTACGGCGTCGCGTTCGTGCCAGAGGGTTTCGCGTCCGGCGGGTCGATCGCGGCCGGCGATGTGTTGGTCACTAACTTTAATGCCGCAACCAACAATTTTCAGGGTACCGGAACGACGATCATCCAATTCACCCCCACAGGCGATCTCGCACTGCCCGGTACCGCCACGACCTTCTTCACCAGTGCTATGCCGGGACTCAGCACGGCGATCGGCGCACTGCGCGGCGGATTCGTAATCGTTGGCAATGTGCCAACCACCGATGGGACGGCGGCGACGGTCGGACAAGGTGCGCTGCAAATCCTCGATCGGCACGGCAAGGTCGTGGCCACGTGGACGGATCCCGTGTTACTCGACGGTCCCTGGGACTTGGCCATTGACGACCACGGTGCCTGGGCGCACATCTTCGTGTCCAATGTCTTGAACGGCACCGTTGCCCGCTTTGACGTTGCCGTCAGCGCCACAACGCTGACCGTCACCAACAAGACATTGGTCGCGTCAGGCTACACCCACGTACCAAACGCCGCCGCGGTGGTGCTTGGACCGACCGGTCTCGCTTTCGACGAGGAGACCGATACGCTGTACGTTGCTTCGACTGCCGACAATGCGATCTATGCAGTCCCCCACGCGGGTCACGCCTCCACTGCGCCCGGACCGGGTCGGGTCGTGTTCACCGATCCGCATTTGCGGGGTCCGCTTAGCCTGCGCTTGGCACCGAACGGACACTTATTGACCGCCAACGGCGATGCGGTGAACGGTGACCCGCTGCACCCTAGTGAAATTGTGGAGTTCACGAAGGCCGGGCGTTTCGTCAGTGAGTACAACGTTGATGCCAGTCAAGGTGGTGCATTCGGGTTCGACACCCGTCTAACAAAAGGCGCCACTTTCAATTATGCGGTCATCGACGACGTCACCAGCAGCCTGGCCGTCTACCGTCTGCCGGTGGAGGAAGAACGGCAGGATTGATATGGGTTCGACGCATCGCGGCTGTCGGTCCCGCGCAAACCTATCCTCTGAGCGCGGCGCTTTTGAGAGGAACGGCGAGAGCGAACGCACGCTCGAGCGCCAATGCGCACAGCACGACGAAGACCAAGCCGAGGGCGAGAAACAGTACGGCGCGCCACTTCTCACGTCGCACCAGTTGCGCCGCATCCATGGAAGCGATCAGGAACGGCTCACCGTGGGTCGGTTCACCGATGACGCTGGTTCGCCCGACCCCTGCCCGGAGCATGCTCGCTTTCGCTTCAGCGGCCGCCGCCTGACGCGCGGCCTCCCATTCGGAGGCGTCGAGGTGGCCGTCGCGATCGCGGTCGAAGCGGGCAAGCAACGCTCGCTGGTCCTGCTTCCATTGGTGTAGCAACGTTCCGGCAGCGTCGGCACTGTTAAGCTCAGATTCCGAGCGCAGCTCGCCAGTCACTGACAGCTGGTCGCCAACACTGAGCAATCGTTCGATATAGCGGAACTTGCTGCCTTCGAAGAAGGTTCCTTTTTGCCCCGGCGGGCCGCTCGGACGAACTGTGTTGCCATACCATACATCGTGAGCGGTCGGAGTGATCTCGGCATTGACCGGCCCGACCAGGCATTCGCCGTCGGCGTCGGCGAGTACGAACGGCTCGATGCTGCTCGCGCTATCAATCACACGCCAACCATTCTCCTCTCCGGCGTCTCGCACCCGCTCCTCGACGGAATAGCTCCACCAGACACAGGCGCGTGAGCTCAATGGGGCCTTGGTGTCACGATCGCCAGAGGGTCTCGCACGGCCGAATACCTTGACGTAACCCTGGGCGGCAGAGCGAATCTTGACCAAGGGTGTATCGGCAACCAAGCGGTCGCGGCGAATGTTAGCGACAAACCTGTAAAGAGCCCATGCAGCGAGCACGGCAGCGGTGCCAGCCCCGAGCTGATAGCAATGGATTCTCGAGGCGGACATGACGAGGTGCGCGATCCCAATCGCAGCCCAGGCGACGACAGCGGCGGCAGAACCGCTTATCGCCCAGTATCGACGCACCCTGGACAAGTCCATGTCGGTTAGCGCGCGAACAGTGTCTTGACGTCGACGTCCGTCTTCTCTTCGGTCTGGAATTGAAGCAGCTTGGCGCTGGGAAAGTTGCCGACCCCCGCCACGAGCACATCGGGGAACGTCTGGATACGCACGTTATTGGCATTGACCGCATCATTGTAGACCTCGCGACGATCGGCGATGGCGGTCTCCAGGCCGCTGATGCGCCCCTGCAATTGCCGAAATGCCTCATTCGTCTTGAGGTCCGGATAACGCTCGGCCACCGCGTAGAGTCCGTTGAGTCCGGTGCGCAGTTCGCGCTCTGCCACACCGACCGAGTTCACGTTGCCCGAGCTGCGTGCCGCATCGACCCCGGCACGCGCACGGATCACGCGCTCGAGCGTATCGCGCTCGTACTGCATGTACTGCCGGCAGACTTCTACCAGCTTCGGCAACTCGTCATGGCGCTGCACGAGCAGTACGTCGATGTTAGACCACGCGAGCTTGACCCCGGCGCGGACGCGAACCAGCGTATTGTAGATGACGGTCATATAGCTGAGCAGGCCGACGACCAAGAAGAGCAACAGCAAGAGAGCAACCATGAGATAAGCTCCGTTCCAAGGAAAATCCAGCGCGCACGCAAAGGCTACTTATTCGCACGCTGCGACGCAGTGGACGGAGTCTCAATACCGGCATCAGCTGTGCAAACTGTGAGCTTGCTATCACTCGTCACGCTTAGTGCGTCCGTCCAGGCGACGCCTGATTGCAATTGCCGCAGGCTTGGTTGCGTCTGGCCAGTAAATCTCGCAATCGCAAACCGCCGCACTCGTCGCAGCGGGAGACACCCACCTCGTCGC
>Ga0182030_10001469_pt1 | contig 48630 bp, 45 predicted proteins | sample 812S3MmetaG_FD_121299 | JGI IMG/M metagenome (GOLD analysis project Ga0182030, IMG submission 121299) | Permafrost microbial communities from Stordalen Mire, Sweden - 812S3M metaG (Illumina Assembly) | ecosystem: Environmental > Terrestrial > Soil > Wetlands > Permafrost | place: Sweden... | reverse complement strand
GGCTTCACTGATGCGACCTTTGCCCCGTAGGCGGGTGGAAATCCGCTCCAGGCGGTCAGAAAGGGCATCGAACATGGGACTTCAGGCTACCGGGTTGCCCCGACCGGATCAGTCAACGTCGAGCAGGGCGTCAACGAATTCGTCGGGATCGAACGCCATCAGGTCATCAGGCCCTTCGCCGAGTCCGACCAACTTCACCGGGATGCCGAGCTCGCGCTGCACCGCAATCACGATGCCGCCCTTGGCCGTGCCGTCGAGTTTGGTCAACACAATCCCGGTCACGGTCACCGCCTCGGTGAATTGGCGCGCTTGGACGAGAGCGTTCTGGCCGGTGGTCGCATCGAGCACGAGGAGGACTTCGGTCACATTGCCGGGATCGCGGTCGGCCACCCGTCGAATCTTCTTGAGCTCTTCAACCAAGTTGACCTTGTTGTGCAGTCGTCCGGCTGTGTCGGCCAAGACCAGATCGTTGCCCCGAGCGGCCGCTCGCTGGACGGCATCGAAGACGATGGCGCTGGGATCGCCCCCCTCGGCGCCGCGCACAATGTCGACGCCGGATCGTTCGGCCCACATACCTAGCTGATCCGCCGCGGCGGCTCGAAACGTGTCGCCGGCAGCCAGCAGCACGGAGCGACCGGCCGTGGCTTGCTGGCGCGCCAATTTGCCGATGGTGGTCGTCTTGCCCACGCCGTTGACTCCGACCACTAACCACACGTCGGGCGAGCCGGCCAGCCCGTCGAAGCGCAGTGCCCGGGAATCAGCCACGGCCAACAGCGTGCGAATCTCCTGGCCCAACGCAGCCAACAGATCGTCACCGCTGCCGATCTCCTTCGTTTCGACTCGACCCCGCAGGTCGGCCAACAAGGCCGTCGTGGTTTTCACGCCGACGTCGGCTCGGATGAGGGCTTCTTCGAGGGAATCCCAGGTTTGCGCATCAATCCGGCCGGATCGCAGTGCCGATACGGCACCGCTGAACAGGCCGCGCACGCTGCCCAAGCGACTTCGATAGGTGGCCTCCTCTGGCGCCTCGACAGCCGGCACAACCACCTGCGGCGGCGCCTCTGCAACCTCAACCGAGGGCGCACCTACCTGCCGCCGCCGACTCCGTAAGTACAGGGCAGCCGCCACCAAAATGATGACCGCAGCCGCAATGGCGATATAGAGGACCGTCATGCGTCCACCACGTCGCGCTTCACCTTTTGACTGACCACTTGCGACGACCCGCCCGGCGCCATCGTCACTCCGTACAGAGCGTCGCCGGTTTCCATGGTGCGCTTTTGGTGGGTCACGATCAGCAACTGGGCCTCATGGCGAAACTCTCGGACCAGGCCGAGGAAGCGGTTGAGGTTGACGTCATCGAGCGCAGCCTCGACTTCGTCCATCAGGTAGAAGGGCGAGGGGCGGCTGCGGAAGACGGCGAAGAGGAAGGCCAGGGCGGCCATGGAGCGTTCGCCACCGGAGAGCAGTGAGACCCGGCGCACGTTGCGACCGGCCGGGCGCACTTCAATCTCGACGCCGGTGTTGAGCAGATCGTCGGGCTCCATCAAGACGAGCCGTCCGGTGCCGCCTGGGAACAACAAGGCGACCAGCGTGGAGAAGTGCTCGTTGACGTCGGCGGCGGCGGCGGCAAACGTCGTCATGATCTCGTGATCGAGCGTGCGCACGACCTCGTGAAGTTCGCGGCGAGCACCCCGGACGTCGTCGACTTGAATTTCGAGTTCCTTGTGGCGCTCCTCGAGCGACGACAACTCTTCGAGGGCCAGAGGGTTGACCGGTCCGAGCGCAGAGATTTTGCGCTCAAGATCCTCGGCGTAGTGCTGGTGGGTCATGCCGTCGGGAATGTCGGGAATGGCCACGCCGACCAACTCACTCGCCGCCACACCGAGATCACGCGCAATGTGTTCGTGCAGAGCTTCCAGACGTAGCGACACTTCATTCGTTTCCAGATCGAGCGCCCGGGTGCGGGTGCGCACCGCTTCGAGCCGTTGCTCGGCCGTGTGACGGTCCAGGCGGAGTTGCTCCAGGCGCTCGCCGCCGGCTCGCACCGCATCGACCTGTTCTTTGTAGTCGTGTCGCAACAAGTCCAAGATCGCTTCGAGGCGTTCACGCTCGCGTTCGACCATCGCATCCAAGCGCCCCAACGCCACCGCGTCGGACTCCAAACGCTCACGGCGCACGGCGGCCGTGGCTCGCTCTTCGGCGTGACCGGCCAGGCGCCGCTCGACTTCGGCTTGGCGGGCGGACAGGACGCGGAGGCGCTCGGCCAGTCCGGCTTGGCGGACATCGAGGTCCTGACGGTGTGCGTTGGCCTCGGCCCGACGCTCGGAAAGCGACTGCCAAGCCACGGCCGCTACTTCCAATTGCGGCAAGGTCATGCTCAGGCGCTGCAATTCCCGCTCGGTCTCAGCCAACCTCACGCCGGCATCACGTCGCTCTTCGCGGGCGGCCCCCAACTCCTCGCCCAGGCGGCGGTGTTCCTCCAGCGTGCGCTCTATGTCCGCCGCCGTCGCCGTCCGCACCGAGGCGTGGCGATCGGCCGCCCGCAATGCGGCGTCGCGTCCGTCACGGGCCCGAGCCAGATCGGCCCGAGCGGCCGACAACCGAGCCCTGGCCTCGTCGGCAGCGGCCGCCGCTTCCGCCGCCCGCTGCTGAGCCTCTTCGACCGCTGCCGCCGTGACCACATTGCTCTGCGAGCGAACCCGCCACCCGGTGGCGGCAAAGCGATCGCCTTCGGGCGTGACCACCACCAAGTCGTCGCGCTCGAGCGAAAGGTCGATGGCCTCTTCCCAGCCATCCACCCGCACGGCCCGACCAACCAAAGAATCCAACACCGCTTCGGCCACGGCGCCGCCGTCACGAGCCCGCACATGTCGGCGGACCCATTGGGCTCCGCTGCCAGCGGGGAGCAAAGCCACGTCGTTGACGGTCGGCCGCGGCGTCAAGATGGCGCCGGTCAGCCCCTGTTCGCGCAAGGTCGACAGCGCCGCATGGGCCGAACGCCGACCGTCCACCACGATGGCCGCCATGCCGGCTCCGGCGGCCGCTTCGAAAGCCGACTCCCATCCGGCGTCGAGTTCGACCAACTCCATGAGCGATCCGACCACGCCGTCAACACCACGCAGCAACTCGCGACCGCTGGCCCCTTGCGCTTCGGCCAAGGCACGCTCGAGCGCTTCGGCCCGGGCCGCGCTGCGGTGGCGAGCTTGTTCGGCGGCATCGGTGGCCACTTCGACGACGGCGGCTCGGTCGGTGGCATCTTGGACGCCGGCCGTCTGCGCCGCCAGCTCGGCTTCGAGTCTGATGGTGGTCTCGTCCAGACCGGCGGCTTGGCGGGTCAACACATCGGCTTTGACGGCCGCGGCCGCGTGCCGTTGCTCGACCACGGCTAGGCGTTCGTCGAGATTGTCCATGTCTTGGCGTTCCCGGGTAGCAATCGTCCCGGCTGCTTCGGTCTGGGCCGCCGCCATGGCCCGCGCTTCGTCGGGCGCATCGATGCCGACCACGTCACCCCAAGCGGAGCGCAACTCGGCTTCTTCTTCGTCGAGCGACGCCAGCGTCAAAGCCAACGCCACACTCTCGGGTTCGAACTCGGCCGAGGCGGCCGCGGTCTCGGTGATTTCGGCCAACAGGTGCGACGCTTCGGATTCGAGGGTCGAGACGACGTCGACGTCGGCGGCGGCATCGAGCGCGATGACCACAGCCCGGCTGCGCTCTCGCAGCAGTGCGGTCAGGCCGCGCGCCCGTTCGACCAGACCTTGCACGCGGGCCAGGGCGCTGGCCAGGTCTTCTTCGCGGCGCGACGACAGTTCGGCCGTGGTGGTCGACTCTTCAGAGTTGAGCAGATCGAGGTTGTCGTGAAGTTCGCGCTCTTCCTCGGCGCAGATGCGCAGGTTCGCCTTGGCGGTCTGGTGCCGTTCGGTGAGGTCCGCCAGTTCGGTGCCGGCCAAATACCGGCGGATGCCCAAAAGCTCGGTCGCCGTGGTGGCATGCGAACGCGCCGCCGCCGCCTGACGTTCGAGGGGTCGGATCTGGCGTCGCACCTCGCGTACCAGGTCGCCCAGGCGTTCGAGGTTTTCCGCCGTCCCGGCCAGGCGACGCTCGGCCCGTTCCCGGCGGCGCCGGTGCTTGAGGACGCCGGCGGCCTCTTCAATGATGGCGCGGCGGTCTTCGGGACGGGCGTTGAGGACGGTATCGAGCTGGCCTTGGCCAATGATCATGTGCTGCTGGCGGCCGACGCCCGAGTCGGACAAGAGGTCCTGCACGTCGAGCAGGCGACAGGGCGCCCCGTTAATGGCGTATTCGGAATCGCCGGAGCGGAAGAGCGTCCGGGTGATGGTGACCTCGGCCAGGTCGACCGGGAGTTGCCCCGAGGCGTTGTCGATGGTCAGCGACACCTCGGCTCGACCGAGGGCCGGGCGCGACGAGGTGCCGGCGAAGATCACGTCTTCCATTTTTTGCGAACGCAACGAGCGGGGGCCTTGGGCGCCGAGCACCCACGTCACGGCATCGACCACATTGGACTTGCCGGACCCGTTGGGGCCGACCACCACCGTGATGCCGGGCTCGAATTCCAGCACGGTTGGATCGGCGAAGGACTTGAACCCCTTCATACTGAGTGACTTCAAGAACATAAGGCGACCGGCTCAGACCTGGCAGTGTTCGCAGAAGAAGGTGGAACGGCCTCCGGTCTTGACCCGCACGATGGTGTTGCGGCAACGCCGGCACGGTTGACCCTCGCGGTCGTACACCTGATGCTGCCCTTGATAATCCCCCATCTCCCCGAACAAGTCCCGATATTGCTCATCAGCCAACGACGAGCCGCGGTGCTTGATCGCTTCGGCCAGGGTCTCGACAATCGCCCGGTACAGACGCCGCACCTCGGTCGCCGTCAACGAGTTCGATGGGCGGTCGTAGCGCAGGCCAGCCTGGTAGAGCATCTCGTCGGAGTACAGGTTGCCAATGCCGGCCACAAAGTTCTGATCCATCAGCATGGTCTTTACCCCAGCCTTGTGCTGATGCAACAACAAACCGAAGCGATCCCAACTCATCATGTCTTCCATGGGGTCGAACCCGAGATGGGCCAGTTCGGGGATGGCCTTGCGGATGGCGGCACCGTCGCCGCCGGCCGTGCCCGAAATCGGACTCATGGGCGTGCCGTCGGGTTTCAGTGGCGGCGTCGATACGAACAGTTCGCCGAACGTGCGCGGATCCACGTAACGCAATTCGCCACCCTGGGTGAAGGTGATGACGACGTGGGTGTGCTTGGGCTTGGGGTCCTTGACCGACTTCACCCGCAGCAACTGGCCGCTCATGCCCAAGTGGATCACCAGCGTGTCCCCCGAGTCGAGGGTGAGCAGCAGATACTTGCCCAGGCGACCGACCGACTTGATGGAGCGACCTTCGAGCGGCGCCCGAAAGTGCTTGGCCGAGGCGTGCCGGCGCACGGAGCGACCGTTGGACACGGCCACCGTCTTGATCTTCTTGCCCACCACCTCACGGGACAGGTCCTGTCGCAATGTTTCGACTTCAGGTAATTCAGGCATGATCCAAGCCCTCCCAGGCATCCCGAGCCGCTTCCTGCTCGGCGTCCTTCTTGGAGCGCCCTGCTCCCCCTCCGAGTCGCTCGCCGCCCACAAACACATCGGCGACGTAGGTCCGATCGTGATCGGGGCCTGAACCGACGACGACGTATCGAGGTGTGCCATCACCCTTGTGCACGGCCATTTCCTGCAACCGGCTCTTGTGATCGAAATCATCCGGCTCGAGTCCGGCGGCGGCAATCAGGTCGTGCAATTCGCGCAGCACAAAGAGTTCGGCGGCGTCGAACCCGGCATCGAGATAGACGGCCCCCAAAATGGCCTCGAAGGCGTCGGCCAGGATCGACGATTTGGATCGACCTCCTGAGGTCTCCTCACCTCTGCCGAGGAGGAGCACGTCGCCGACGCCCAGGCGTTCGGCCACCTGCGCCAGCACGCGGGCATTCACGACAGCGGAGCGCACTTTGGCCAACATCCCTTCGGGAAAGTCGGGGTACTTGGCGTAGGTGTAGCGAGCGACGACAAGGCCGAGCACGGCATCGCCCAGGAACTCGAGTCGCTCATTGGATGGGGCGCCGCCTTCTTGTTCACCACACCAGCTCCGGTGCGCCAATGCGTGTTGCAGAAGGGTGATGTCAGCGAAGGTATGGCCCAGTCGTTCTGCCAGCGCGATCGCGCCCTCGGCGCCCGGGTCACCCCGCCTCGAGCTTGGCGTAGACGTAGTCAACGGCGTCACGAACGGTTCGGAGGTCTTCAAGGTCTTCATCGTCAATGCGGAACCCCACGGTCCGCTCCCCCAACTCTTCTTCTAGGGCCTCGACCAGCTCAATCAACGCCAAGGAGTCGGCGTCGAGATCCTCGACAAACGAGGCCCCTTCGGTGACGGAAGACGGATCCGTCTCCAAAATGTCGGCAAGTTGATCCCGGATCAGCTCAAATACGCCCTGGCGGTCGAGTGGACCCTGATTGGTGTGGGTTTCGGCAGGCACGGGGGGCATGTTAGTTGTCGCAGACCCCACCCCACCGACTTGTAGGGTCTGGCCTGGGCTTTTACCCCTCGGCGGTCGGGCGGATGGCCTCGGCGACGTGCTCGACCAGCCCTCCGGTGGCGCATTCGTAGGCCACCTTGACCGCATTGACCATGGCGGTGGCATTGGACGACCCGTGACTGATCACGCAGACCCCGTCGATCCCTAGCAATATGGCCCCGCCGGTGTTCTCCGGCTCGAATTGCTCCGCCATCGGGAGCAGATACGGCAGCAGCACGTCGGCGGCCGCTTTGGTCTCGTCGTTGGTGCCGAAAATCCCGAGCATGGCATCGAAGAGGAAGCGCAGCGACCCCTCCAGGGCCTTGAGGGCCACGTTTCCGGTGAAGCCGTCGGTGACGATCACGTCGGCCGGACAGGGCAGGAGGTCGCGGCCTTCGAGGTTGCCGATGAAGTCGAGGCCCGCTTCCTCAAGCAGTTTGTGCGTTTCCTTGACCAGCGGGGTGCCTTTGGTCGGCTCCTCGCCGATGGAGAGGAGTCCGACGCTTGGGCGCTCCGTCCCGAAGCGTGCGGTGGCGTACGCGGCCCCCATCTGGGCGAACTGGACCAACATGGCGGCGGTGCATTCGGCATTGGCTCCGGCGTCGACCAGGACGGCTGGCGTCCGGCCCAGTCGGGGCAGCGGGGTGGCGATGCAAGGGCGCACGACACCGGGCAGGCGACCCATGCGCAAGAGGGCCGAGGCCATGGTGGCTCCGGTGTTGCCGGCGCTGACCATGGCCGATGCCTTGCCATCGCGCACCAGTTCGGCCGCCCGCACCAGCGAGGAATCCTTCTTGCGCCGTACTCCCCCAGCCGGGTCTTCGTCCATGGCAATGACTTCGGTGCAGGCGAACAACTCCAGCTCACCGGTGTCGCCGACCAGTTCAGGTGGGCCGACCAGGATGACCGGGATGCCGTCCTGCGCCACCACTTTTTGGGCGCCGGCCACAATGTCCCCGGGCGCCTTGTCGCCTCCCATCGCATCAACGGCGACGGGCAGCGTGGCCAGGGCTTCAGTCGACGGGCGCTCTCCCCGCCGGCTCAAATCAGTCGACCTCTACGGCCTGACGACCCTTGTACCAGCCGCAGTTCGGACAGACCACGTGTGGCGTCTTCGCCGATTGACAGTGTGGACACACGCTGCGTGGGGGGAGGCTCAGGGTCCAGGCGGCGGCCTGATGGCTGCGCCCCTTGGCCTTGGACTTCTTCTTCTTCGGGACAGCCATGGTGGATCTCCAACGTTCGATTCGGGGCGCGCCGGCCGCGGCCAGTCAGCTACCGGAGCACATCGAGATTAGCCCACCGCGGGTCAACCGGGGCAACGCAGCCACATTCGCCCTCGTTCAGGTCGGCTCCGCAGCGCGGACAGAGCCCGAGACAGTCGGAGCGGCAGAGGGGGGCGGCGGGGAGATCCAACACAATGGCGTCGAGCACGAGGGGACCCAAGCTGATGGCGTCGTCGATGATCGGGTAGAAGTCGTCCTCGTCGGTGTCGACCGAGCCCACCGGGCCAAAGCGCTCGTCCACCGGGATCACCAGTTGGCCCGAGACGGCGGTGGCACAGCGCCGGCAGACCCCTTCCCAGGGCGCTCGCACGGTGCCTTGGGCGGAAATCCCGCCCGTGAACGATCGCAGGATCACGTCGACCTCGGCCTCGGCGCCGATCGGCACGATGCTGCGGCCCGGATCGATCCCATCGACGTGGAGTGGGCCCGCCCCTTCCACCGGGCCGTGCCGCACTTCGTGGGCTTCGAGGCCGATGGAGCGGCGCAGACGAGCGACGTGGACCAAGAAGGGGTCGGTGTCCGCGACCACTACGACAAGTCCTGGTCGAAGAAGCCGTCCTCCTCCGTCCCTGGCCCCGGTGCAACGTCGACTTCGGGTGCCGGTGCGGCAGCGAGCTTGGAGCGACCCGACTGCACGGTGCGGGTCAAGCGGTCGAGCACAATTTCCATGCCAGCCAACTTCTGGTCGCAGAAGTCCTCGGCTTCGTGGCGCATGGTGCGCGCTTCGTCGTTGGCGTCGTCCAGAATGCGCTGGGCCACGGAGTTGGCTTGGCGGACGATCTCGGTGCGCTGCACCATGCGTTCGGCCTGGGCCCGCACTTCTTCCATGAGGGCGTCGGCTTCCTTGGTGCGTTCGGCCAAGAACTCTTCACGTTCGCGCAGGAGCCACCGCGCTTGGCGCAGTTCGTCGGGCAAGCGATCAAGCGCGGCTTGCAGCAGGGCCGCCACTTCTTCACGGGACACGATGACTGAGGACGACAGCGGCATGTTCTTCGCCGTGTTGACGATGTCGAGCACTTGTTCTATGTACGACTCGGCATCAGCCTCAGCCGCCGGTTCTTCGATTTCAAGATATTGGTCAGTCATCGAATGGTCCATCTTTGAATCGTTCCGCCATGTGATCCGCCACCACCTTGGGTACGAAGGCCGAGACGTCGCCACCGAAGCGCGCCACTTCTCGCACCAATTTACTGGCGACGAAGGAATATTTGGGGCTCGTCGGAATGAAAATTGTCTCGACGCCGCTCAAGTGATGGTTCATCTGCGCCATCTGCATCTCGGCCTCGAAGTCAGACACCACTCGCAGGCCGCGCACGATGGCCGAAGCACCGACGTCGCGCGCCACATTCACCAACAGTTTGCTGACCGACACAATTCGCACCGAAGGAATATGCGCCGTCACCTCTTCGATCATCTGCTTGCGCTCGTCCAGGTCGAACAGGGCTTGGCTTTTTTGCGGATTCCGCAATGCCGCCACGACGACCTCATCAAAGAGATGGCTCGCTCGTTCGACGATTTCCAAGTGCCCGTTATGAAAGGGATCAAACGATCCTGGAAAGAGTCCTACCTTCACGAGTCGCTGCCGCTGCGATGAGCCACAGTGACGAGCGTACCGCCGTAACGGCGTTCTTTAGTGACCAACCAGGGTTGGGGCGGCACAATTGGCTGGGAAGACTCCAACACGGCCACCTCGGCATGGAGTTCGTTGAGCAATCCATCCCAGCCGTCAAAGCCGTAGGGCGGATCGCACAAAGCCAGATCGAAGGTCGGCGCCGTGAGCAACCACCCGGGTAGGGCCGCTCGGACCACGGTCACCGGCTCGTCGCCCAAACCGACTGCCTCCAAGTTCGCCCGCACGGCCTGAGTGGCCGCCATGTCCTGGTCAACGAAGGTGACCGAGGCGGCGCCCCGCGAAAGTGCCTCGACCCCCATGGCGCCGCTCCCACAAAAAAGATCGACCACGGTCAGCCCGTCCACCCCTCCTGCGGAACCCAAAATGTCGAAGATCGACTCCCGCACCCGGTCGAGCGTCGGGCGCACACTGGCCGGCAACTTCGCCGATAACCGTCGGCCCCGGCTCCGCCCTCCGATGACTCGCACTTGCGTCAGGCTACGCGCGATCAACTCCTGAAGAGGTACTCCTCCTCGTCGTCGGTGAGGAACAACCGAATCTCGTCGGCTAATTGCTCGTGCGCCTCGAGCTTGGGATCGTCGTTGACGATGGCCTCGGCTACCCGCCGGGCTTGCGTGAGGAGGATCCGGTCCCCCGCCTCCGACAATGAGGCCAGGCGGAGGTCGGTCTGACCCTTTTGGCGGGCCCCCAAGAGCGTGCCTTCCCCGCGCAAGCGCAGGTCTTCTTCGGCCAGGGCGAAGCCGTCGTTGCTGGCCGCCACCGCCGCCAGGCGTTCGTTGGCCACGCCGTCCTCGCCGCTGCCGGCGCCGAGCAGGAAGCACCAACTCGGTGACGTCCCTCGACCGACCCGGCCCCGCAACTGGTGGAGTTGGGCCATGCCGAAGCGATCGGCGCTCTCAATCACCATGACGGTGGCCTCTGGGACATCGACGCCGACCTCGATCACCGTGGTGGCTACCAGCACCTGCACCTCGCCGGTGCGGAACGCGGCCATGACTCCCTCCCGGGCGGCCGGCGCCATCTGCCCGTGGAGGAGGCCCACGGCGAGGCCTTTGAGCTGATCGGCCGAGAGGCGCTCGAGTTCCTCGGTGGCCGAACGGGCTTCGACCTTCGGCGAGTCGCTCACCAGGGGGCAGACGACAAAGGCCCGGTTGCCGGCGGCCACCTCGCTGCGCACCCGTTCCCATGCTTGGAACTCGTCGCCCGGATTGGGGAGCCATGTTGTCGTGATGGGGGCGCGCCCTGGGGGCATTTCGTTGAGGATGGTCTCATCGAGGTCGCCAAAGATCACCATGGCGGCCGTGCGCGGGATGGGCGTGGCCGTCATGACGAGGAGATCGGGATCGCCCTCTTCGCCTTTGTCGCGCAACGTCGCTCGTTGTTCGACCCCGAAGCGGTGTTGCTCATCAATGACAACGGCACCGAGCGACTGGAAGGTCACGCCTTCGGAGAGGAGTGCGTGCGTTCCGACGACGATGTCGACATCGCCGTTGGCCAGTCCTTCGAGGAGCGCGGTACGGGCTTTGCCCTTGACCCGGCTGGTGAGGAGCTCAATTCGGACCTCGTCGACCAGTGGGCCCAACATGGCCCGCACGGCGGTGGCGTGTTGTTCGGCCAGTACTTCGGTGGGGACCATCAACGCACCTTGGTGGCCGCTCTGGACGGCGCCAAGGAGCGCGGCCAGCGCGACGACGGTTTTCCCGGATCCCACATCGCCCTGGAGCAGCCGGTGCATCGGGAACGGACCGGCCAGGTCGGCCACGATCACTGCGAGGGCCTGGCGCTGGGCCGTGGTGAGGGCGTAGGGCAATCCTTCGAGGAAGCGGGCCACCAGGGTCCCGTCTTTGGCGCCGGCCACTTCGAGCGGCGAGACCTGATGGCGGAGCGCTCGGGCGTTGTCCTCGAAGGCGCGGCGGCGGAGCACCAGTTTGAGTTGCAGCCGCAGAAACTCGTCGAAAACCAGTCGCTTACGGGCCGGGGCTTCCTGGTCGCTGGTGGCGGGGCGGTGGATATTAGTGAACGCCGTGGTGCGATCGATCAGGTCGAGCGTCGTGCGCCATTCGTCGGAGACCGGGTCGAGCATCTCGCCGGCGCGATCGAGCGCCTCGTCGACAAAGGTCCCGAGCTCCCAACTGGTCAGTCCCGCCTTGGCCGAAGCCGGATACACGGGCAAGATGCGTAAGGTCCGCCGCGCTCGACCGATCTCAGGCTCATCGGCGTCGTCGTCGTCCACGCCGGCCACCACGTCGACTACCGGATTGACCATCTGGCGCTCCTGGCGATACTCGCCGACCTTGCCCCAGAAGATGGCCTCGGTGCCCTCACGGAGTTGGTGACGTCGCCACGGTTGGTTGAAAAAGACGATGTTGAGTGTCCCGGTGTCGTCACGCACCGTGATGTCCACCACGGTCTTCCCGTTGCGGGCCCTTCGGGTGCGCACGCGCACCACCTCGGCCAGCACGGCCGCCGGCGCACCCACTTCGAGCCCCGACACGTCGGCCTGTTGCGTGCGGTCGATGTAGCGACGGGGAAAGGTGGTGAGCAACTGCAGGACCGTTTCCACGCCAAAGTTGGCCAATTGTTCGGCTTTGCGATCGGAGACGGTGTTGAGCACCGAGATCGGCCGCAGGCTCAAATCCCGGAGAGAACGCGGTGAAGCCAATGCGGACCGGACTACTCGAGGCCCAGCAGATACGGGTACAGCGGCTGTCCCCCGTGATGCACTTCTAGCGCCACGTCGGGGAACGATTCACTCAACCACTCGCTGATGCGTCTGGTGTCGCCCGCCTTGGCGGCCTCGCCCTCAATCATGGTGATCAGTTCGTGGTGCGGCTCAAGCAAGCGAGTCAAGAGCTGACAGGTCGCCTGCACCGGCGAGTCGGCGATGGAGATCACGCCGTCTCGGGACACGCCGATCCAGTCGCCCACGTGGACGTCGCCGGCCTCGGTGGTGGTGTCGCGCACGGCCTGGGTGATCTCGGCCGGTACTACCCGGGCCGCCGACTCGGTCATGGCGGCCACATTGGTGGCGGCGTCGGCCGCCGGGTCATAGGCCAAGAGTGCGGCGAAACCTTCAACGATGCTGCCGGTGTGCACCACCCGCACGGTCTTGTGGCACAGGTCGTCGACCTGCTCGGCCACGGGTCGGATGTTCTTGTTGTTGGGCAGGATCACCACGTCGTCGGAACCCACGGCTTCGACCGCCGCCATCAGCTCGGCGGTGGACGGGTTCATTGATTGGCCGCCCACCACTTGGCGGTGCACGCCTAAGGACCGGAAGATGCGGCCGATGCCGTCACCGGTGACCACGGCCACCACGCTGGTCTTCGGCGCCGGGCCGCTCGGTTCGTCGCTCGGACCGGCGCCTGGAGCTCCGGCACCCTCGCGGACCCATCGCTCTTCTTCCACCTGCTCGGCCAGATCGGTCACCCGGATGCGCTGCGGCCTCCCGGCATCCACCCCGGCTTCGATAGCGGCCCCGATGTCATCGGTGTGGATGTGGCAGTTCCACAGGCCGTCGCCGCCAACGACAACGATCGAATCGCCAATTCCCGCCCACACTTCCTTGAAATCGTTCATCAATTCGTCCGGTGCGTACAGGAGATACATCACCTCGTAGCGGAGGTCGCCGACGTTGTGGGCGCCTTCGCTGTCTTCGCCATGGGCGAGGTCAGCCAGCTGCGACAGATCGACGTCGACGGAGATCTCGGACGGCTCGGGCAGTGGGCGGGCGTCGGTCACGAGGAGGAGTGCGCTGAGGAGGAGGAGGAAGCCGGCTCCTCCGGCATCGACGACGCCGGCTCGAGCCAAGGCTGGCAGTTGCTCGGGGGTATGAGCGAGCGCCTTGGCTGCCGCTTCATAGGCCGACTCAATGACCCCAACCAGCGCTGCTTGTGGGATTGCGGCACCTCGGGCTGCGCCCTCGGCCGCGGCGGAGGCCACGGTGAGGATGGTTCCTTCGACTGGGCGCACGACGGCTCGGCGAGCCAGATCGGCGGCGTGGGCCAGGGAGTCGGCCAGAACGTCGGCGGTCACGCCGGGTGAGGCCGCCGCGGCCGACTCACCTGACATTCGTTCGGTCAGCCCTCGAAGCAGCTGGGACAGAATCACGCCTGAGTTGCCCCGAGCGCCCATCAGGGATCCGTGGCCGATGGCCTTGCAGACGGTGGCCATATCGGCTCCCGGGTCGACCTCGGCCAGCTCGGCCACCACGGCTTCGGCGGTCAGGGCCATATTCGTCCCGGTATCGCCGTCAGGCACCGGATAGACGTTCAGTCGATTGATATCGGCTTGATGCAGCCGCAATCCATCACGAAAGCCCTCCATCACCGCACGCAGATCGTCTGCGTCCAACACCGCCAGGGAGGTCATGGCAGGGGATGCTAATCTTTGTCCCGTTCCAGACGGCTTGCATGGTGAAAGCACCGCGGCCAACCCCAGGAAGGTCTACCCAATGGCAGCAGTGTGTGACATCTGTGGCAAGAAGCCCTCGTTCGGCATGAATGTGAGTCACTCTCACCGGCGTACCAAGCGCCGTTGGAACCCGAACATCCAGCGTGTGCGGGCTTTGGTCAACGGCGCCCCTAAGCGTCTGCACGTGTGCACCTCGTGCATTCGAGCTGGCAAGGTGACCAAGCCACTCCGCCGCACGCACGCCCCAACCGCTTCGAACTAACGAAGTTTGGACCGGTCCTGGTAGGGATCGGGGTAATGATGACGGTCGAGTCCGATCATCGTGGCTGACTCTCCCGACGCACCCTTCATCGCCGCCAATCAGGCACAGTGGGATGAGCGCGCCGCTCTCCACCTGGAGTCGACCTTTTACGACGTGGACGGTTGGCTGCGCAACGAGCGAGGCCCCAAATCGTGGGAGGTCCAGGCTCTCGGAGACGTGACCGGCTTGCGGCTGCTGCACCTGCAGTGTCACTTCGGCCTTGACACGCTGGCGTGGGCTCGGGCGGGTGCCACGGTGACCGGGCTGGATTTCTCACCGGTGGCGATTGCCGCGGCCGCCGACATCGCCGAGCGGGCCGGATTGAGCGGGCGGGCGAGTTTCGTGTGCGCAGGGATTGATGAGGCCATCGCTGCCTTGAACGGAGCGCGCTTCCATGTGACCTGCACCACCATTGGCTCCCTCTGTTGGCTCCCGAGCATCGAACGCTGGGCCGAAGTGGTGGCCGCGACGTTGGTCTCTGGTGGCCGCCTGTACCTGCACGATGTGCATCCAGTGGCGTGGTCGATGGCCGAGGAGGATTTTCGCCTGACAGAGACCTACTTCGAGGAGGCTGAGCCGTGGGTTGACGACTCCCCCGGGACCTACACCGATGCCAACCGCCCCCGCCAAGTGCAACGGAGTTACGAGTGGAACCACAGCCTCGGCGAGATCATCACGGCACTCATTCGGCACGGGCTGCGGATTACGGCACTGACTGAGCATGACTGGACCCTGTGGTCGCGCTGGCCGTGGCTGATCCCGGGTGCCGAAGGGAAGTGGTCGGTACCGACGGACATGCCCAGGGTGCCGTTGTCGTTCACCCTCCTGGCGGAACGCACGTAGTTAGAACTGGGTCGAACCCGACGTTCCTGGCACGACGGGGTGCACTTCGAGGCCGGAGCATCCAGGCAGACTCAGCGGGATCGGCACCGACTTCATGGTGTTAGGTGGCGTGGCCAACAACGAGGCATACGTTGGACATGACGTCTCGGTGCCGTTGGTGACATCGGTGCCTTCCACCACGGCCGATGCGGTCTGACCCGCTGACAGCGTCACGACCGGGATGGCCGTGACCCCGGGCGCCAGCCCGCCCATCATGCCGGTGAGCGTGCGTTGGGCTTGCGCGATCTGGGTTCCGCTGGCGTTCAGTCCGGCCACACCTGGGTAACCCGACAGCGCACAGGAGGTGGATCCGTTGTTCACGAAAAGGAGCACGACGCCCTGATGTCCAGCCGCCCCCCCTGCCATCTTCCCCGACACGCCGACGTTGGCTCCGGTGCACGGTGGCGTGCCCGACCATGTCGTCGTGGGCTCAAGCGCCTTGGTGGTAGTGGTCACTGCGCTCGATGTGGTCGTGGTGGTGGTCGACTTGGCTGGCGGTTTGGACGGTGTGGACGAACTGCACGCCGCCGCCACGACACACAGCGAAGCCACCCCGGCCACTGCCATCCAGCGTCTCGTCATGTCGCGGACGCTACTCCGATACCTACCCAATCTGGTGCTGCCAGCCGTGACGACCGAGATCGGCGCCATCGAGCTGTCGTTGGCTTACGTCGGCGGTGATCACGCCGATCCGCATCGGCGCCGGGAGCCCAGCAGCGGCGAATCCATCCATCAGCTGCCCCAGATCCGCCTCGGCCACCGTCATGACCAACTCGTAGTCCTCGCCACCGCCGACGGCCTCGTCAAAGGTCGCCCCCTCGGCTATGGGAACTGTCGTCAGGGCGAATCCGACTCCTGAGGCATCGGCGAGCCGGTGCAGATCGAGGGCCAGCCCGTCGGACACATCGATCATGGCGTTACCTCCGGCTCGGCGCATCTGCATGCCGGCGGCCAGCCGGGCCACCGGACGCCGGTAGGCGGCGGCCAAGTCTGCGCTGATCAGGTCGCGGCTGGCCCCGGCCCCGGCCCCGGCTCGCAGTACCCGCAATCCCGCCGCCGAACGCCCACACGGCCCGCTGACCAGCACCACGTCACCCGCCTGAGCACCCGAACGTGGTACCGGCTCATCCCCGGCCTCCCCCGTCGTCCCCATCACAGTGATCACGACCACAAGTTGATCGGCGGCCGAGATATCGCCGCCGACGATCGGGCACCCAGCGACCTCGGCCGCCTCGGCCACACCCTCCATTACCGCCACGGCCAGCGCCGACTCGGATTCGAACGGCACGCACAACGCCACCAGCGCCCCCAGGGGTGCAGCACCCATGGCGGCCAAATCGCTCAATGCCCCCATCAGGGCCTTCCAGCCCACGTCAGCCGGGCTGCACAGCGCCAAGTCGAAGTGCACTCCTTCGACCACACTGTCGACCGAGACCACTACCGATCCCCCGCCGGGCACCGCAACCAGTCCGGCGTCGTCGCGGAGCTCATCTCCCCGAATTCCTCCCACCAGCGTGCCGCGGATACGCTCAACCATCTCATCTTCAGTGAGAGCGGGTTTGGGGGAACCCATGCCACATGCCTAGCATTGGAAGCCGCTGATACCGGCCGGACGAAGGAGCAGGACCCCTACACAATGCCCCCCACCAAGAACGCCAAACTCCTCGCCTGGGTTGAAGAAGTAGCCGCACTCACCACGCCTGACCACATTGAGTGGTGCGACGGGTCGGCCGATGAGTACGACCGCCTGTGCCAAAGCCTGGTCGACAGCGGTACATTCACCAAACTGGCCGACGCCAAGCGGCCCAATAGCTACTGGGCTCACTCCGACCCCGGCGACGTCGCCCGGGTCGAAGACCGCACGTACATCTGCTCCGAAAAGGAGATCGACGCCGGTCCCACCAACAACTGGCGCGATCCGGCGGAAATGCGCACGTTCCTCAACGGGCTATTCAAAGGCTGCATGCGCGGCCGCACCATGTACGTGGTCCCGTTCTCGATGGGACCGCTCGGCTCAGAAATCGCCCACATCGGCGTGCAACTGACCGACTCCCCCTATGTGGCCGTCTCCATGCGCATCATGACCCGCATGGGTACCGGCGCCCTCGAGGTGCTCGGTGCCGACGGCGCCTTCGTCCCCTGCCTGCACTCGGTTGGCGCACCACTCGAGCCCGGCCAAGCCGACGTCTCCTGGCCCTGCGACGCCGAGAACAAGTACATCGTCCACTTCCCCGAGACTCGAGAAATCACTTCTTACGGTTCCGGGTACGGCGGCAACGCCCTGCTCGGCAAGAAGTGCTTCGCCCTTCGCATCGCTTCCGTCATGGCCCGCGACGACGGCTGGCTGGCCGAGCACATGCTCATCCTCAAGCTCACTTCCCCCGAAGGCGAGACCAAGTACGTCACCGGTGCGTTCCCGAGTGCGTGCGGCAAGACCAACCTGGCCATGCTCATCCCGTCCCTCGAGGGATGGAAGGTCGAGACCGTGGGTGACGACATCTGCTGGATGAAATTCGGCCAAGACGGCCGCCTCTACGCCATCAACCCCGAAGCCGGCTTCTTCGGTGTCGCACCCGGGACGAACACGCACACCAACCCCAACGCCATGCTCACGCTCGACGGCAACGCCATCTTCACCAACACGGCGCTCACCGACGACGGCGACGTGTGGTGGGAAGGCATGACCGACGAGCCGCCGGCCCACCTCACCGACTGGAAGGGCAACGATTGGACGCCCGAGTCGGGCACGCCGGCCGCGCACCCCAACGCCCGCTTCACCACGCCGGCGGCCCAGGACCCGGCCATCGCCCCCGAGTGGGAGGACCCGGCCGGTGTGCCGATCTCGGCCATCCTCTTCGGTGGCCGCCGCGCCTCCGTAGTGCCGCTGGTGTTCCAGTCCCACGACTGGGATCACGGCGTGTTCCTCGGGTCGATCATGGCGTCCGAAACCACGGCGGCGGCCGCTGGCGCTGTCGGCAACCTGCGCCGCGACCCCTTCGCCATGTTGCCGTTCTGCGGGTACAACATGGCTGATTACTTCGCCCACTGGCTCGACATCGGTGCGGAAGCACCGGACCGCGAACTCCTGCCCAAGATCTTCTACGTCAACTGGTTCCGCAAGGACGAGAACGGCAAGTTCCTGTGGCCCGGCTACGGCGATAATTCCCGCGTCCTCGAGTGGGTCTTCGACCGGGTCACCGGTAAGGCCGAGGCGCAGGACAGCCCGATTGGGTGGGTGCCCGGTCCCGACGACATCGACGTCGATGGCCTCTCAATCACTCCGGAGCAGATGGCTGAGCTTTTGCGGGTCGGCACGGACGAGTGGAAGGCCGAGGTGCCCCTGATCCGGGAGCACTTCGCCCAGTTCGGTGATCGGCTTCCGGCTGCGTTGACCGAGGCGGTCGACCAGCTCGAGAAGCGCCTGGACTGACCGACCCGGCTAGTTCAGCTTTCGACGGGGGTTCGGCCGCGGCTCTGGTGACGTAGGCCCGCTCCCATGAGGCGTCCTCGGTGCCCGCAGCGCCCGTCGTCCGGTCAGGTAGGTCAGGCCGCCCAACCCAGCCAGCACGGCCATCACGGCGTCACCTTGGGGCAGGCGGAACGAGATGACCACCGGGATCAATGAACCCAGCACCCAGATCAGCTGTTGACGGGTGGCAAACCGAGCAAAGGCGCGACCTTGGGCCGCCGGAGGGATGTAGCGCTGGGTCATGGCGTCGAACGACGGCTGAGCCACGGCACCTGCCACGCCGACCAAAAAGGCGAGGCCGACTTGGGCCACCAAGGTGCCCCACACCGCCGCCGCGGCTGACGAGATAGCAATCAGCCACAACGACATCAAGAGCAGCTGCTGCTCGCTCATGCGTTCCCGCAATCGCCCGATGAGCACGAGGCCGACGATGGCACCAACGCCGGCCGCTCCCAAGGCCAGCCCGTAGACGTAGAGGCCGACGTGCAGCCGGCGCAGCCCGAACGCCAGCAGGAAGATCTGGAATCCCTGCAGTCCCCGGATGATCGACATAGCGGTGAGCCCGAGGAGCACTTCGGGATGTGCCACCGGTTGCAGCAGCACCACGTCGGGGGGTCGATCGTCCATGTGCGCCGGCGGTACGTCCGGGGTCAATGCTTCGGCTGGCGTGGCCAGCGGGTTGGGATCAGCCAGCGCAAGTGAGCCTCGACCCTTCCGCTTGCCGCCGACGATCGGCAACCGATAGGCCGCCACCGCGGCTGCCACGAAGATAAAGGCGTTGAAGATCAACACGCTGGACGCTCCGCCCAACTTCAGAATGAGTCCGCCCGGCAACGAGATGGCGAATCCGGCCAACGTGCCCAACAGCGTGAGGCGAGCGTTCAGGGTGGCGTACCCGGCTTGTTGGCCTGACGCATCGGGCACGCTCAGGGCCGAGATCTCAGGCACCAGCGCGCCTCGGGTCACGATGTAGAGCTTTGAGAAGACCAGGATCAAGAAGGCTTCGGGGAACAGCAGAAGGCTGTGCACGTCTCGGGCCATGAACGGGCAGATCACCGCTTGCCCGACGGCGGCAATGACGACCATGGCGCGACGGGCGCCTCGGCTCTTATCGATGAGCGGGCCCAACAGCGGCGACACCACGGCGAACGGGGCCAGCGTGAACACCAGGTAGAACAGGACTTTGCTCTTGGCTTCGTTGGGCGAGATGGAGAAAAACAGCGATCCGGCCAGGGAAATCGTCACCAACGTGGCGCCGGCTGACATGCAGATCTGCACCAGCGACAGGCGCCCGACCGGGTTGGACTGATCGATCAGATCGGCCCAGGCCTCCTTGGCCAGGTCCCGAAATTGCTCGATCTTCGGGGCCATCGGCATCACGCCAATGTACGGGCTACCACGACCACCGAAGTGCACCGGGTCCGTGCCTGGCGCCCCTCCAGCATCACCCGCCAGATAGGTCCTCCTCACCGATTGATTCGGTGAACGTCCACCTCATGCGCAGATCGGGTTGACCCTCCTCATTGCCACGACCGTCGGTGCGCTCCTCCACCACGAATCCGGCTCGCTTGTACAGGGCGGCGGCGCGGTCGTTCTCCTCGAAAACCCACAACAACAAACCCGGTGGATTGTCCGCCATAGCCCTTCGCAAAAGTGCGCTCCCAATCCCCGAGTTCTGCCACTGCGAATGGACATAGAGGTGCTCGAGCCATCCATCGTGCACGGCGCTGAATCCGACCACAGCCGATGAAGAAGACGTCTCGATCTCGGCGACCGTCACCGAACGCAGCGGCGACTCCACAACTCGATCACTAAAGAATGCGAGGTCCTCAGCGGGAGTATGCAAGACCGGCAAGTACGTCATTTCGTGGCGAGCGGAGCGAAACACCGTTGCCACGGCGGGCCCATCCCCTGCTCGGGTCGAACGAAAACGAATGTCCGCCGGTACGACAGCTCTATCCCGTGCCACCGTCAGCTCAGCTCAACTCAACTCAGCTCAGCTCAACTCAACTCAGTGCGCCCGACTCCTGCAATTTGGCAATGGTGCCCTCGTCGACGCCCCAGTCAGTTAGGCCAGTGATGGTGTCGGCACCGGGAGGCGAGGGGGGCCGGCTGACCGTCGACGGCGTGCGGCTAAAGCGCGGCGCCGGGGCCGGCTGCACCACGCCGTCGACTTCGACGAACATGTCGCGAGCCAAGTTGTGCGGGTGCAGGTGGGCTTCCCAGGGCGAGAGTACGGGCACGGCACAGGCGTCGGTCCCATCGAAGATGGCCGACCATTCGTCCCGGGTCTTGGTGCGGAAGACGGCAGCGAAACGCTCCTTCATAGCCGGCCACTGGTCCCGATCCATCTGATCGGGCAGCCCCGAGTCGGGGCCGTCGAGACCGAGGCCGACCAACAACTCGCCATAGAACTTGGCCTCAATCCCGCCGACGGCGAAGTACTTGTCATCAGAGGTCTCGTAGACCTCGTAGAAGGGGGCGCCGGTATCGAGCATGTTCGAGCCGCGATCCTCTTTCCAGATCCCGAACTGATGGAAGGCGTAAATCATGGTCATGAGCGACGCTGAGCCATCAACCATGGCGGCGTCGATCACTTGACCCTCCCCGGTGCGCGCGGCCGAAAGCAACCCGGCCACCATTCCAAAAGCCAGCAACATGCCCCCGCCGCCGAAGTCGCCCACCAGGTTGAGCGGCGGCACGGGTGGCGAATCGGCCCGTCCCAGTCCCCACAGCGCGCCGGAGATCCCGATGTAGTCGATGTCATGGCCCGCCGTGTCAGCCATCGGTCCTTCTTGGCCCCACCCGGTCATGCGCCCGTAGACGAGGGCTCGGTTGCGGGCCAGACACTCCTGTGGACCTACCCCAAGCCGCTCCGCCACGCCGGGACGGAAGCCTTCGATGATCCCATCGGACTGCTCGACCAACCCCAAGACCAGCTCGACCGCATCGGGATTCTTGAGATCGATGCCCACCGATGGCCGGCTCCGGTTGAGAATGTCCCAGTATCCGGCCGGCGCCGCCGCGCCACGCTCGACCGCACCCGGGGCGGCCCGCTCCAGCCGAAGCACCTGCGCGCCGGCGTCGGCCAGCATCATGCAGGTGTAGGGGGCAGGACCGATCCCTGCCAGTTCGATGATTTTGATACCGCTCAGTGGTCCACTCAGAGTCTCAGCCATCGCAGGATCGTGGCCCGAGCAACCGGGAGGGGTCAAGCTGGGGCAGTGAGAATTGCGCAAGCCCCCGGACGGGTCACCCTCATCGGCGACCACACTGACTACAACGGGGGCCTCTCGCTCCCCATGGCCATCGACCTGACCACCCGGGCCACGTTCACGCCCGAGCCGGGCAGCTTCCTCATCGGTCTGAGCAGCGACCAGTATCCCGAGCCGTGGGAAATCCCCCTCGGGCCGGTGGCCCATGTCCCACCGCAGGCCCGGTTAGCCGCTGCCCTGGTGACCCGCGCTGCTCCCCCATCGGGCGGGCGGGTCGAGGTCACGAGTTCGGTGCCGGTGGGGGCCGGGGTCTCGAGCAGCGCGGCCTTTAGCGTCGCCTTGCTCCTGGCCCTCGGACAGCCGCTCGACGCCACCAACTTGGCCAAGGTCAACCAGGCCGCCGAAGGCGATGTCGGGTCGCACGTCGGGCTACTGGATCCGCTGGCTATTGTCGACGCCCAGGCCGGCCACGCGCTCTTCATCGACTTCGGCACGGCGGACCTCGAGCGCCACCAGGTTGCCATCCCGCCTGAAGCCGCCTTCATCGTTGTGCACAGTGAGGCGACCCGGGAGCTCAACACGTCGGCCTATGCCACCCGGCGAGCCGAATGCGAACGGGCGGCGCATGAAGTCGGCCGTCCCCTCGGGCAGTGCGAGCTGGGCGACTTGAGCGTGCTGGCTGATCCGATCTTGCGCCGGCGGGCCCGCCACGTGATCACCGAGTGTGCCCGCGTCCGCCTGGTGGAGGCGCTGCTCGAGCGGGGCAACCTGGTTGGCGTCGGGGCCGCCATGTCGGAGGGCCATCGCAGCTTGGCTGAGGACTATCGAGTATCCATTGCGGAAGTCGACGACCTGGTCGCCTCGCTGCAGGGCATGCCGGGAGTGCTCGGGGCCCGCATGTCGGGGGGCGGCTTCGGTGGCTGCGTGATTGCCTTATGCGAGGACGGATCGCCGGCGTTGGATCCCGACGCTCACGCTCCCCGGCGAGCCTGGCGGGTCAGTCCGGCCGGCGGGGCGGTGGTGTCCGGGTCAAGCGTCTGATTCAGCCATGGCCGCTTGCGACGTGGCGATCAATGCCGCCAGGGCGGCGGCGGCCCGACCACTCTCGATCGATTCGGCGGCCAAGGTCAGACCCTGCGCCAAGTCGTTGACCCGTCCCGCCACCATGAGTCCGGCGGCGGCATTGAGCAACCCGATGTCGCGATTGGCTCCGCCCGCCCCGTCGAGTACCGCACGGATGGCTTGCGCGTTGAAGGCGGCGTCGCCACCGCGCAGGTCGTCCATCGTCGCCGGCGCCAAGCCCAGCGCAGCGGGATCGACCCGCCACTCGGAGAACTCGCCGTCAGCGTTGAGTTCGAGGACGGTGGAGGGCGAGGTGACGCTCAGTTCATCGAGTCCGTCGTCGGCGTAAATAATCATGGCGCGCTGGCTGCCGGTGGCGCCCAGCACCGTGGCCATGATGCGCGCCATGGCCGGGTCGCTGACGCCGACGAGTTGGTAGCGGGTGCGCGATGGATTGGTCAACGGCCCCAAGAAATTGAAGATGGTCGGGACGCCCAACTCTCGGCGCACCGGCCCGACATAGCGCATGGCGGGGTGGAATCGTTGGGCGAAGCAGAAACCGATTCCCGCCTCGTTGAGGCATCGGGCCACCCCGACCGGTCCAACCTCAATCGCCACACCCAGCGCCTCGAGCACGTCGGCCGAACCGACCGACGATGAGGCCGACCGGCCGCCGTGTTTGCAGACGGGCACACCGCAGCCAGCCACGATCAGCGCGGCCAAGGTGGTCACATTGATACTGCTCAGCCGATCCCCGCCCGTCCCCACCAGATCGATCACCGGGCCGGCTGCGTGCTCGGGGAGGACGAGCGGCACGGCGGCATCGACCATCGCTCGGGCCAGACCAGTGACTTCTTCGATGGACTCGCCCTTGGCGCGCAGCAGCGTCAAGAAGGCGCCGATCTGCGAGTTGGCCGCCTCGCCCGTCAAGACAGTGGTCAGCGCGGCGGCGGCTTCGGCCTCGGTGAGCGACTCACGGCGCATGAGGCGAGCCAAGACGTCGGGGAACGAGAGCGTCACGTCAGTCCCACCACAGGTCTCGGTCCAGCACGCCACGGGCGATGAGGCCGAGCTGCACCTGCGACGTGCCTTCGACGATGGTGAGTTGCTTGGCGTCGCGATACCACTGCTCGGTCGGGTGATCTTCCATGTATCCGGCGGCGCCCAGGAGCTGCACGGCCAGCGAAGAGGCACGCACGGCCAACTCGGTGGCGTGGTATTTGGCCATCGAAAGGTAGGGCACGTACTCCTTGGTGAACTTGCCGGCGTCGGCCATCACCGCCGAGCGGTATGTGAGCAGTCGGGCCGCTTCAATGTCGACCGCGCATTTGGCGATCTCCCACTGAATGCCTTGGAAGTCGGCGATGGTCTTTCCGAAGGCGGCGCGCTGCTGCACGTATTGCGTGGCGTACATGAGCGCACCTTCGGCCAACCCGATGCCCCGCGCCGCCACGATGGGTCGCATGGCGTTGAGCCCGAGCATGGCCAAGCGGAACCCGCCGACTTCGCCGATCACATTCTCGGCCGGGACGCGCACGTCGGTCAGGATGAGCTCTCCGGTATCGACGCCTTTGACGCCCATTTTGTGGTCGGTGCGTCCAACGTCGACGCCTGGCCATTCCCGCTCGACAATGAACGCCGTGATGGAGTCGTGGGCTCGACTGGCTGGGTCATCGCCCGTCTTGGCGAAGACGGTGTACCAGTTCGCTTCGCGGACCCCGGACATCCAGCACTTGGTTCCGTTGAGGACCCAGTCTTCTCCGTCACGCACACCTCGTGTCCGCATGCCCATGACGTCGCTGCCAGCTTGCGCTTCGGACAAACCGAAGGCGGCTCGCAGGGTGCCCTCAGCAATGCCGGGCAAATACTTGGCTTTTTGGGCCTCGGTGCCGGCGATCATGACCGGCCCGGTCGGGAGGCGGGTGAGCAAGAGCATCAGGGCGGCCGTGTTGGAATATTTCGCCACTTCTTCGATGGCGATGGCCAGGCCCAAAATCCCGGCGCCCGAGCCACCGAACTCGACCGGCAGACAGAGTCCGAGCAGGCCAGCGTCTCGAAAGGCCTCAAAGACGGCGTAGGGATACGTGCCTTCTTTGTCGATCTGGCGGGCCAGTGGCTTGACTTTGTCCTGAGCCAATCGGCGGACCGACATTTGGAGTGCTTCGAGTTCCTCAGAAAGGTCGAAATCCACCGGCGAAGGATATAGGAAGGCTCAGGCATGTAATTTCGGACACTTGCGACCGGAGGAGACACCGTCATCACGCGCCGACCTGCAGAAAAAACTGCGCAAGGCGCACAAGAAGGCGAAGCGTCATAAGCACCGATGGCGGCGTCGAATCATTTACGCGTTGTGCACCATTGTGGTGCTCGCAGCCGCCGCGGTGGGAGGTGAGATCTACTACCTCAACTACAACTTTCACAAGATCAAAAAGATCAGTGCACCGCACCTCGTCAAGACACAAACGCCGCCCGGAAAGCCATTCAACATGCTGTTGGTCGGATCGGATTCGCGCGCCTTTGTCACCGGGAATAGTCCTCTGGCCAATGCCTTCGGGAGCGCGGCCCAGGAAGGCGGTCAGCGCAGCGACGTCACCATGCTGGTCCGCTTCGTGCCCGCCACCAAGACGGTCACCGTGCTGTCAATCCCGCGTGACCTCTGGGTCAATATCCCCGGCGATGTGGGAGGAGTCTCGGGCATGAATCGGATTAACGCCGCCTTCAACAGCGGGCCCGACTTGTTGATCCAAACGATCGAACAAGATCTGGGCGTCCCCATCAATCACTACGCCTCGGTCAATTTCCTGGGCTTTTCGGGCATGGTCGACGCGCTGGGCGGCGTCACAATGGACTTTCCGACCCAAGTGAAGGACGCCTACACCGGGCTTGATGTCACCACGGTTGGATGCCAATTGGTGAACGGGGTCACCGCCTTGCAGCTGGTCCGCAGCCGCCACCTCTTCTACCTCAACTCCAATGGCTACTGGGAGAGCGACGGGCAATCGGACTTCAGCCGGATCCAACGCCAGGACGCCTTCTTCCGCGCCGTGTTGGCCAAGGCCAACGCCTCGGACTCCAATCCATTCGCCATCAACGGCTTCATCTCCGCCGCGTCGTCCAACCTGACCATCGACAACACACTGACCCAGAGCGACCTGTTGCACATCGCCAACGAGTTCAAGGGGCTGGCGTCGTCGCACCTCGTCACCGAGACACTCCCCACCACTGAGTTCGTCACCGACGGCGGGGCCGACGTGCTGATGGCCGCGCAGCCCTACGCCGACCAGATGATCAGCGCCTTCAATCAACTGGGCTTGCCCCCGGTGGCGCCGACCACCACGACCACGACACCCGTAGCCCCGAGCACGGTCTCGGTCGACGTCTTGAACGCCTCGGGCAGTGGCGAGCTGGCTTCGCAGACCGCCGCCGGGCTTACCCACAACGGATTCGTCATCACCGGAATCGACAACGCTCCCAGCGTGATCGCCAGCGGCAGTCCTTCGGAGATTTTCTACGGCCCGACCGGCCTGCCGGCCGCCCACACGCTGGGCGATTCGCTGTCCGGTGCGGTCACCTATGTGCCCAGCTCGACCCTCTCGGGCAACGATCTAACGCTCTGGGTGGCCAATGCGCAGCTCACGGTCACCACGACTCCGACCACGACCACCACGCAGGCCACCGTTCCTGGCTCGCCCACGACGACCACCAGCATTCCTGGTGACGTGGTGACCAATACTCAACCCGAGCCGTGGAATCCGACGCCGTGTTCGCTGACGCCGGCCACGACGACCACGACCACGACCACGGTGCCTAAGGCGAAGGCGACCGTGACGACAACGACGTCAGGCTGATTTGCGGCGCTGGCGCACAATCCGCCGGCGCTCCCGCTCCGTGGTGCCGCCCCAGATGCCTTCGCGCTCGCGGTGGGCCAAGGCATGCTCGAGGCACGCCTGGCGGACCGGGCAGATGTCGCAGATAGCCTTGGCTTCGACCGCGTCGGCCTCGTCCTCAGATACCGGGTAAAACGCCTCGACATCGAGACCCCGGCATGCGGCTTGCTTGCGCCACGTGGTGGCACTCATGGGAAACACTTCCTCTATAACGTCGGATACGGGCAGGATTCGCCCTGGTCGGAGGCATCTTTTGGAGAATCCCAAGGATGCGAGCACCGATTCCGGCGAACGAAGAGTATGGCTTATGGCCGGTGGATCTGTAAAGACCTACACAAAGAATTTTCCCTGGTCAGCCGATTGGAAGCGGCTTTGTTGTGTCACGCAGGTCACCCAGCAACTCCGCTCGGATGTCCTGGGGCAGGACGGTCGACGCCTCATATTCGCGGTGTTGGGCCCGCAGCACCACCTCTTGGGCCGGATCTGCAAAGGCCTCCACCTGGGCTGGCGTGAAAGGAAAGCGGAGGTAATGCACCGCTGGAGTCACTGATTCGCGCACCAGGGCAGCGGCATGATCAGCCTCGGGCACGCTGGGCACGAGGTCACTGGTGCCTGACCCGATGTCGAACCCGATGGCCCGCTCAATCCCCACCAAGCGCGGCAGCCAGTCCCGCATGGAGCCGTCCGAGGTCAGCTCAATGAACAAGGTGGCGGAAAGTTCACCCGGCTGGGGCAACAGTCGGTTGTAGATATTGAGCTCGGTCTGAATGGCTGCGTCGCTCAAGATCTTCTCCACGCGGGCCATTTCCTGCACCTGGAAGCGGACGGTGTCGGTACATTCGAACACCAGCGTCATGATCGGGCCCAAGGCCACTCTCCGCAGGCGCTTGCGGGCAATCACCTGCGCTCGATATGCCTCCCGCACCCGCTCGTACTCCCGCAAATCCAACACGTCGTCCAGCGTCAGCGGCTCGGTCACTTGGCTACCCCGACCCCATACGCCCGGGCCATGAGCTGCATGGGATGCAGTGGCGTGGCGCCAGTCTCCTGGGTGATGGCCCCGTTGGCCAAGTGGCAATCGCCGCACACGACCTCATTGCCGGCGGCGATGATCTCTCGGGCCAATGGGGCGGCCACCTGACGGGCCATCTCGTAATTCTCCGCTCTGTACCCCCACGTCCCGTCAATCCCCGAGCACCGCTGCACCAGATCACACTTGACCCCGGCCCTCTTGAGCAGGTCGCGGCTCTTCAAGCCGGCGTTCTGGGCCAACAAATGGCAGGACACGTGGTAAGTCACCGAGTCGGGCACGGTCCCGGCGTCGCGGCCCGGGAACTCCGTGCGCAAAACGAACTCGTCCGCTTCATCGCGTTGGCGTTTCATGAGGTATTCGGCCGGGTCATAGGTGTGGGCAGCCACCAACTCGGCCTCGGGACCAGCGACGTACATCGGGTAGTCCCGCTTGATGACATAGGCACAGGTTGGCTGGGTCACGATGACATCGCGCCCGGCCCGCACTTCGTCGGCCAACGCCGCCACGTTTCGCCGAGCGGCGTCGGTGAACTGCTCGACGTTGCCTGAATGCAGCCACGGGGCGCCGCAGCACTTCGTCCCCTCGGGGAGCGAACAGGCAATCCCGTTGTGCTCGTAGACGGCGACCACGTCTTTGCCGACGTCGGGCACCATGTATTCCACAAAACACGTCGGGAACACCGAGACGGCTCCGACACTCGTCGGCGCGGCGGGGACCACCGGATCCCGGCGGGCAAACCACGTCGTGAAGCGCTGGCGCGCGTAAGGAGGCAGGAGTCGCTGCGAGGCCAGACCTACTGTTTTTTCCATGGCCCGACGCGTCCAGCTGCCGGGCGTGCCGGTGGCCCAGTTCACCAGCGGCGCCGCCGCGACCGAGGCGTGGCCCAGCGCGTCGGTTCGGCCAAGGAACTGATCGGTGACCCGCTCGCGGACCGGCACGCCCTGCCTCTTGCGCACGGCATGCACTCGGCTCATCAGGCGCGGGAAGTCGAGCTTCCATTCGTGCGGCGGCACGTACGGGCACTTCACGTAGCAGAGCTTGCATTGGTAGCACTCGTCGACGACCTGATCACGCTGTCCGTCCGTAAGTGCCGCGACGTCCCCATCCGCTTCGTCAATGAAATTGAACAAGGTCGGGAACGACGGGCACAGGTTGAAACAGAGACGGCAGCCGTGACACAGATCGAAGACGCGATCGAGCTCGACGCTGAGCGCGTTCGGATCGAAGTACTGCGGATCAGTGGGGTCGTAAATTGCGGTCAAGCTACGAGACTGACTCGAGCCCCTGGGTGAAGCGTCCGGCGTGCGACTTCTCGGCTTTGGCCAAGGTCTCAAGCCATTCCCCGATTTCCTCGAAGCCTTCATCGCGTGCTGTCTTGGCAAAGCCTGGATACATCTCGGTGTATTCGTAAGTCTCACCCTCAATAGCCGACTTGAGGTTGTCCTCGGTCGGACCGACCGGCACGCCCGTCACCGGGTCGCCGACCTCTTTGAGGAAATCGAAGTGACCGAACGCGTGCCCGGTCTCACCTTCGGCGACAGAACGGAACAGCGCCGCCACATCCGGGTACCCCTCGACGTCTGCCTTCTGGGCGAAGTACAGGTAGCGACGATTGGCCTGGCTCTCGCCGGCGAACGCTTCCTTCAAATTGGCTTCGGTCTGGGACCCCTTCAATGCTGGCATGTTGTTGGTCTTACCTTTCTTATTTGGTCTGGTTACTGCTCAACTGATCGACAATCGTCACAGTGGCCGCGGAAGACGACTTCGGCGCTCGACACTTCGAATCCCAGGTCGGCACCGGCAGGTACCCGCAGCCCCGTGACGTCAGCCTCAATGTCCCGGACTTTGCCGCAGGACCGGCAAACCAGGTGGTGGTGGGTCGACTCGACGTTGGGGTCGAAACGGGCCGATCCTGTGCCGAGGTCGAGCGAGGAAATTTCGCCGAGCTCGGTCAGGTCATTCAGGGTTTGGTACACCGTCTTGAGCGAGACATTCGGCATTTCGGTGCGGACCTTTTCGTAGACCCGCTCGGCCGAAGGATGGGTGACGTCACCCTCGAGAGCCCGGAAAATGCACTGGCGCTGCGCCGTGATTTTGCGACCCTGAGTCCGGAAGAGGTCGGTGAGCGCTTCGGGCGATTGCATGCTCTGGCCACCCTAATCCTTCTTGACAATGATTGTTGAAATTGGCGGAGGGGCGATTGCTGCCGTAGCTGAGGTCGGCCCGGTAGGCCGCAGTGCACTCTGCAGTACCGCTATTTCTTTCCGGTTCATAAATTCTGGACACTAAGACCCTTTTGCCACTATTCTGATTCTGCCTCGCCAGAAAAGCGGGCAATTTCGTAAGTGGCCGGGGGGAGATACGCATCACTAGAGGGTGCCCGGTATGGATGTTCATCGCTTTGGCGGAAAGGCACGGCTCTTCCTCCTGGGGGGTGTTGGCACCCTGGTGCTGACTCTGCTCGGATTTGGTCTCAGCATCTCGGCCTCCTCAGGGACGACCACGCCGGGAACCGTCGCGACCTCACTCGGGGTCTACGCCGGTTCGGGCAATATCAGCGGCATCAACAGCCTCGGGCAATCCATCGGCGCGCAACCCAAATACGCCATGGAGTTCCTCGACGGCACTTCGTGGGCCACCATCTCGAACCCGTCTTATTTCCTTGGCGAGTGGCAGAACACTGGCTACAGCATGATCTGGGGCGTGCCGATGTTGCCCGGTTCAGGTGCTTCGCTGGCGGTCGGTGCCACAGGCGCCTACAACCAGTACTTCGTCACATTGGCCCAGGCGATGGTGGCCGGGGGCCAGGGCAACTCGATCATTCGGATGGGTTGGGAATTCAACGGCGGCTGGTTCCCCTGGGCCGCCAACGGCCAGGCGGCCAACTTCGTCGCCTACTGGCAGCAGATCGTGACCGCCATGCGCTCCGTGCCCGGGGCCAATTTCCAGTTCGAGTGGAACCCGACTCGGGGAGACTTAGGGGTAGGCAATTTGGCCGACTACTACCCCGGTGACGCCTACGTGGATCTGATCGGGATGGACGTGTACGACACCGACTGGGGTACCTACACCGGGGCCACGGCCGAGTTCAACACCATGGAGACCGAGCCCTACGGCCTCGACTGGTTGGCCTCCTTCGCCGGCGCCCATGGCAAGCCAATCACCTTCCCCGAGTGGGGACTTGGTTGGGGAGCTTCGAACGCTGGGGGGGCGGTTGTGGCTGCGGGGCAGCAGGTATCGGGCGGGGACGATCCGACCTTCATTAATGACATGGCCAATTGGAGCGCAACCCACAACGTCCTCGAATCGACTTTCTGGGACTACGGGACTAGCTCGGTAGCGGGTGGGGCGAATCCCAACACGCTCGCAGCTCTGGCACAGGATTACGGGCCGGGCGGCGGGTCCACCACGACCTCGACCACGTCAGTTCCGCCGACGACCACCACAACCACCACCACGAACCCTGCCCCCTACCCAGTCGAGAGCACGACAAGTTTGGCCATTTCGCAAACCTCGGCCGGATTCGGAGCCGAAGGCACGACACAATTCACGGTCACGATCTCGCCGACTCTCAGCGGTCCAGTGAAGGTCAATGCGCCGTGGACGGTCTGCACCGCCGCCGTGACAAACGGCACCGGCACGTGTTCGCTCTCGAACAACAACCTCACCGTGGGCAACTACGCAGTGACGGCCGTCTACGCGGGAGGCGGTGGCGTGGCCGGGTCGACATCGACACCGGTTGCCTTCACCGTGAATCCGAGACCGGTAGTGCTCAGCCTCTCCGTCACTCCCAACAGTGTTCCGTTCGGGTCAGAAAGCTCGACGACGATTGGTGCGCAGGTCACTGTGCCGACTGGCGGAATCGCGACCGGCACGGTGAGCGTCACCTCGAGGTCGCGGTCCGTTTGCACCATCACTCTCTCGGGCGGCTCCGGCACCTGCAATCCGAGCGATTCGGACCTCAACGTGGGAACCGATCCGCTGCTCGGTACCTACAGCGGCGATGGCTACGACGCCAGTACCTCGGCACCCGCAACGCCCCTGGTGATTCTGGCCGACTCGCTCTGGAACAACGTCTGGTTCAATCGGAGTCGCAGTGCAGTAGGCCGATGGCTCCCAAGCGATGCAGCTGCCCCTTCGGCGATGGTGGGTTCTGCCATTCGGGCCAGTTCTCGCTCCGGGTCGACGACAACTCGGGTGACTGCGGCTCCCGCCGCACGAGTGAAGCTCGAGCAACAAGGCAGCGCCAACTTGGGCCCAGCGGCGGTGGCCAGCACCGGGTCAAAGGTGGTCACCGCTCCGACAACACACAGCGCTCCCGGGAGTACGACGTGGGTAGCGATTTGGAGTGAGTGGCTGGACCAGGCAAGCACCTGAGCACCTGCCGATCTGTCGACCTGTCGAACGGTCGGCTTCGGTCAGGGCTCAGCGTAGAGAGAAAGCGTGGCGCCGGGCTTGGGGACCCGAAGCGTCGCGGTGCAAGAGAACTCACCGCCTCCACCTCCCTGCGGTGCAGAGCACAATGGCTCCTCTTGATTGGGGACGAGAACGCCTGCGGGTCCGTTCTTTACTTCGGAAAGCACTCCGCTCGGACCGTGGTCGGCTGCGGGTGCTGACCCGCCCTGATGGGTCAACGCCACCGATGGCTGCCAGCTGACGCCGTCGTGCCCTCCCGAAACCATTCCCGCAATGCGCCAGCCGGTGAGGGTGCCTCTCCCGTCGTCCACCACCACACTGATGTGTTGATGCCCAGGTGCAAGAGGGTACGGCCCCAGCACCACAAGTCTCTGGCCGAGAGCTACCGAGCTTCGTTCGGACCCTTGGAGAGTGACGGTGACGTCAAGACCACTTCCCGTCACCTTTTCGCCGATCGGCTGCCTAATACGGCCGAAGCCGATGGGTTGGGTCCCGATCAGGCGTGGCACTCGGGATTCGTGGATGACATGTGAGGTCGCTGCGCCGTGATTGACCAACGGACCATCGGCCACGACGACGAATATTGCGGTCGCCGTCCAACTCACCACCAGCAAGGGAAACACCCGCCGAAAGTGGGACAAGTAGCCGCCGTATTGCATCGCTTAGGGATGGGACACGACCTCAATACTTACCCGATCGCGCAAATATTTCTCGAAATTGATGTGGCCTTTCGCCAAGGGCGGACATGAGCAACTTGACCCGAACTGGTTCGACGCAACTCGAGGAAGTCATCAGTCTGGGTGTCGATTGTGGCTGCACCGATTTAGCTGGAGCCGTGTATGAAAGGTTCTCATCGCTTTCGGCCTTGACCGACGTAGGGCCATTGAGTAACCGGTCGCTGACACCGTGGTCACCTCGCCAAGCTGGGTGATCACGGCCGGATGTTGGCGCAAATCACGGGCCCATGTCGTGAAGACCGCTCCGAGTTCGAAGGGGCAACGTGCGTGGGCTGGATTATCGAACCTCAACCCCATCCGTCGGCAGGGGCCAGTGCTGTTGAGGTAACGAGAGGGCGGATTGCCCTCTCGTTCGGGTCTATGTACGCCACCGCTTGACCGCCCGATGGGCTCCTTCGTATCGAGTCGGCCCGCTCACAGAGGTGACCAAGCGAACCTGCCTGACACGGCAGTGGCAACGCCGGGCCTGGCCCAACCACCCCGGATTCGGGCTCAGTTTGATGTGGCAGGCTGGCACCGTGCATCGGTTTCGTCGGGAAGACTCACTGCACCGCTTAGCCAACGAGGAGTTCGATGTGCTCGTGGTGGGTGGAGGTGTTACCGGGGCCGGCGTGGCGCTCGATGCGGCCAGCCGGGGCTACAAGACCGCCCTCGTCGAGAAGAACGACTTCGCCTCGGGCACATCGTCCAAGTCCTCCAAGATGGTCCATGGCGGATTGCGCTACCTCCAGCAGCGTGAGTTCCGCCTGGTCTACGAGAACCTGGCCGAACGACAAAGGCTCTTACAAAATGCGCCGCACCTGGTCAGTCCCCTCCCTTTTCTGATCCCGCTTTTCGGCCGTGATGGTGTCGTGTCCAAGACCCTCGCCCGCTCCTACTCATCGGCATTGTGGCTCTATGACCTCACCGGGGGTCTCCGAATCGGGGCCCGTCACAAGCGGGTCACCAAGGACCAGGCACTGGCCCATCTCCCCACGCTCCACACGGAGCACCTCGTCGCCGGATTCATCTACTTTGACGCCCGGGCCGACGACGCCCGCCTCACGCTCACGTTGGCCCGCACCGCCGCCATCGAACACGGGGCCGTCGTGGCCAACTACACCGACGTGGTGCGCCTCACCACTGACGCCAAGGGGAAGACCACCGGCGCAGTCGTGCGGCCGACCGACGCCGCCGAATTCGAAGTCCGAGCCAGCGTGGTCGTCAACGCCACCGGCGTCTGGGCCGACGACGTCCGAGCCCTCGACGAAGGCACCCACCCCCGCTCCATCAGACCAGCCAAGGGCATCCACGTGAGCGTCCCCGCCGACCGCCTGCCCTGCGATATCGCCGCCGTCATCCCGGTCCCCAAAGACCGCCGCTCCATATTTGTGGTGGCGTGGCCCGAGAGCGACTTGGTCTACTTGGGCACGACCGATACCGACTACGACGGTCCACTCGACGACCCGGCCTGTATGCCCGAAGACGTCGACTATCTCCTCGAAGCAGCGAACAATGTCACCACGTCGCACCTCACTCGCAAAGATGTGACCGGCGTGTGGGCCGGACTGCGCCCCCTCCTCGCCCCACCGACCAAAGGCGGCCATCAATCGGAGCGCACGGCCGATCTCTCCCGACGCCACACCGTGCGCACCTCCGAGCACGGTGTCGTCACCGTCACGGGCGGCAAACTCACCACGTACCGTAAGATGGCCCAAGATACAGTCGACGCCGTCACCACCCTCCTCGACGACACCCCCAAGTCACGGCCCTGCGTGACCAAAACACTGAAGCTCATCGGCGCCACCGCAGCGGCCAAGGATCCCGTCATCGCCGCCCGTCCGCACGCCCACCTCTACGGCCGTTACGGCACCGAGTCGCCGGCCGTGCTCAAGATCGCCGAAGGACGCCCCGAACTCTTGGACACGGTCATCGAAGGACTGCCCTATACAGGAGCAGAGATGCTCTATGCGGTCCGCGAAGAGATGGCGCAAACGCTCGACGACGTGTTGGCCCGACGAACTCGGTCCTCCATACAGAGGGCCCAACCGACCATGGCCGCCGCCCATGCCGCCGCCGCCCTCATCGCACCCGAACTCGGCTGGACCAAAGCCGAAGCCGCCGAACAAGCCGACCGCTTCATCGAAGCCGCCGAAAAAGAACTCCTCACGGCCGGACTCGAACTCCAATGACCCTGTCGCCGTCGGTCCCCACCCCGGTCACCCCTATCGATGCCGACCCGGAACACGTCACCGACCACCTCGGCGGTGCCACTCCGCCCCTGCCGACGGGCTTCCTCGACACGCTCCACGCCACCGGCGCTGAAGTCCTCACCGACGACGCCGCCAGAGCAGAAGCCGGACGCGACTGGTGGCCATTGGCCATTGGGTGGGCCACCGAAGGGGCAGTCCCCCAACGTCCCGCCGTCGTCGTTCGACCCCACAACACGCATGAAGTTGCCGCCGTGCTCTCGGCCGCCAACGAAGCCATGGTCGCCGTGACCCCCATGGCCGGCCGCAGCGGCGTGTGCGGCGGATCGATCCCGGTCCACGGCGGTGTCTCGCTTGACCTCACCGGGCTCAGCGGCCTGGTCCACGTCGATGAGGTGTCAATGACCGCCGATGTACGCGCCGGCACATTCGGTCCGGATCTCGAAGCGGCGCTCAGCCAAGTCGGCGCCTCGTACACCCTCGGCCACTGGCCCCAATCGATGGACCTTTCGACCGTCGGGGGCTGGCTGGCGTGCCGGGGGGCCGGGCAGTATTCGACCCGCTACGGGAAGATCGAGGACATGGTGATCGGACTGGAGGTCGTGTTGGCCGATGGCCGCATCGTGCACACCGAAGGCAAGGGTCCCCGGGCCGCCACCGGGCCCAACCTGACCCAGCTCTTCGTGGGCAGCGAGGGCACGCTCGGCGTCATTACCGAAGCCCGCTTCCGCATCCACCCGACGCCGCCGGCTCAGGAGCGTCGTGCTTTTGGCTTCGCTTCATTTGAAGCTGGCCTCGACGCCTGCCGAAAAATTCTGCGCCGAGGAGCCACCCCGGCTGTGCTCCGCCTCTACGACCAAGCCGAGTCGGGCCGCAACTTTGACCAGCCCGACACCAACCTCTTGATCGTGCTCGATGAAACAGACCCCGCCCTCCTCGCCGCCACCCTCGCCGTCGTCGATGACGAGTGCGCCGCGGCTGGTGCGGCCGTGCACGACGTTGCCCTGGTCGAGCGTTGGCTCGGTCATCGCAACGACGTCTCGGCCTTGGCGCCACTCTGGCGGGCCGGCGTTGTGGTCGACACGGCCGAGATCTCCGGACCGTGGGCGGCACTGCCCGGGTTGTTCGAAGAAGTGATCGGTTCGCTCCAGGCCATCGAAGGCACGCTGGCCGCGTCGGCGCACCAGTCGCATGCGTACTCGGATGGGGCGTGTTTGTATTTTACTTTTGGCGGGCGCGGACCTGAGGGCGACGACGCCTGGCGCGAGCGTTACTACCGCCAAGCCTGGGACACCGTGACCAACGCGACTTTGGCTCACGGCGCCGCCATTAGTCACCATCACGGCATCGGTCTCAACCGTTCCCGCTTCCTGCCCGAAGCGCTCGGTGCGGGGTTTGAGGTGTTGGCTCGACTCAAGAAAACGTTCGATCCCGTTGGCATTCTCAATCCGGGCAAGTTGGGGCTGCAGTCGCCGTTCGGATCGTCGCCTTGGCAATGAGCGTCCTCGTCGTTGACGTCGGCACGTCGGGAGTCCGGGCCTCAATCGTCAGACCCGACGCCACCGTGACCCACTCCCACCACGCCCCGGTGCTGCCCAACTCGCCGGCGCCCGGTCTGGTCGAGTTCGATGCCGCGCTGATGGCCCGGGCCGTCATGGATGTGGCCACGGCCGCCTTGAGTGACGGTGGTCCAGTCGAGGCGGTCGGCATCGCCAATCAGCGAGCGTCCACCATCGTGTGGGACAGGGCCACGGGCGAGCCACTCGCTCCCGGTATCGGGTGGCAGGACTTACGCACGGTCGGCACCTGCCTCGTCCTCCAGGCCGAGGGCATCAGGCTCGCTCCGAACGCCTCGGCCACCAAGTTGATGGCCATCTTGGACGAGGTCGACCCCGACCGGACCCGCTCCACCGCGGGCGAGTTGGCGTTCGGCACGGTCGACTCGTGGGTGGCGTGGATTCTCTCCGGCAGTGGCGAGCACGTGACCGACGCCACCAACGCCGCCGTCACCGGCCTCGTCAATGCGGCCGACGTGACGTGGGACCACGAGCTCCTCGAACGCTTGCGGATTCCCGCCGCCCTCCTCCCCAGAATTGTGGACTCGTCCGGCCCCATCGGCCCGTGCCATGCGCTAACCGGCGCCCCCATCATCTGCGGCATGGCCGGCGATCAGCAGGCGTCCTTGGTCGGCCAAGGCTGCACCCGGCCCGGATTGGCCAAGGCCACGTTTGGTACCGGGGGCATGTTGGATCAGTGCACCGGTCCCGAAGGCCCGCCGACTCACGCCGGCCAAGGCAGTGCCGGGACGTTCCCGATCGTGGCCTATCGGATCGGCGGCCGGGCCACGTGGGGCGTAGAAGCGGTCATGCTCTCGGCCGGCACCTGCGTCGAATGGCTTCGAGATGACCTGGGCCTGTTGGCTTCTTCGAGCGAATCAGATTCAGTCGCCGCCCAGTGTGAGAACACGGGGGGCGTGTGGTTCGTTCCCGCCCTCTTGGGCATGGGCACGCCGGTGTGGGACTTCGGCGCCCGAGGCACCTTGGTAGGCCTGACCCGAGGTTCGGGCCGGGCCGAAGTGGTGCGCGCCGTGCTCGAAGGGGTGGCCCACCGAGGGGCGGACCTGGTCGAGGCGGCCGAGGCCGACAGTGGTTTCCCCATTTCGTCGCTGCGCATTGATGGCGGGATGGCCGACAACGAGGTCTTTGTCGAAGCGTTGGCCGACGCCATCGGGCGACCGGTCGAAATCTCGCCCGTGCTCGAAGCGACCACGCTCGGCGCCGGACTGTTGGCGGGTTTGGCCATTGGCACGTACGCCAACGAGGACGAGATTGCCGAGACGTTCACGCCCCGCCGCACGGTCGAGCCGCGCCTCGATGACGCCACTCGTTTGGCCGTCCGTGAGCGCTGGCTGGCGGCCCGGTCCAAGGCCGAAGCGACGATTCCGGAGCTGTCGGGGATTAGCTTCTGACTGGACGGCTGGACGGCTGGACGGCTGGACCGTCAGCTATTTGACCAGAACGACCGATGTACCGCAGAGTCCGATCGCGTAGGCCTTCAATGTCGCTTGCGCTTTCGTCACCTTGGCGCTCTGCAACACCTTTCCGAGGGCTACCGAGTACTCAGCTGTGCTGTGGGTCGTAGAGAGCAGCGCTGACACTTTGGACAGTTGCGCGGCGAGGTAGGTCACGGCTGCTTTGTCTTTTTTGGGAGCGTTGCTCAGCGTCTCCTGCAGGGCCTGGACCTCCGACGTCTGATGGCTGATTAAGTAGGCGAATCCCTCCTTCGCCGTACTCCACTTGTTGGAATTGGTTTCCTTGGCTGCCGTGGTGGCCGCCGCGTTTTGCTTGGTTGAAATGCCAGCGGTGGACCGGAAAGCACCACACACGGGACTGTTCGGATTAGTGCCCTTGGTTGACTTATGTGCCACCGTGGTTGTGGTCGTCGTGGATTTTGCTTTGGTGACGGACGCAGATGCGGCCACCGTTGGCAGGATGGCCAAGCTACACACCATGGTCAGAGCACCAAGTAGTAATCCAGCACGAATCCCGACCACGTTTCGATCCCCCATGATGCTCCCCAGTTCCGTCTCAGACCCGCAATTGAGCGACGACGTCGACGGGCAGCGTAGAGGAATGTGCGGGCGCGATTGGTTCGCCCTCCGAAACGCTCGTTACTGAGCCGAGTGAGCGAGGGCGTCGTCCCAACTTGTTCCCGCCTCGAGCAGGAGGCGATACCCCATGAGTTGGCGCGGCATGCCGATGGCCATCACAGCACGGAGTCGACCGGCCCGACCGAAGAGGGCGACGAACTTTCCATCCTCGAGCGAGCCGCCCACGATGGCCACCTCATCGTTGCCACCGGGATTGCCGAGCACTTGGAAACGGATGCCGAACTGATCGGACCAGAAGTACGGAATGGGTGTGAACGACGCGGCATCGGCTCGACCGGCCAACAGGCTGCGAGCGGCCGCCACTCCCGCTTCGCCGGCCACTTGCCAGTGCTCAATTCGAATCTGTTCCGACAGCCCGTCGTGCTGCCACATCCACCGAGCTACGTCGCCCGCCGCCACAATCCCCTCAGCGGCGAAAAGCCGGTCGTCACAGACGACACCATTCTCAATGGTCAAACCGGAATCGGCCAGCCAGTCCACTGACGGCACGACGCCGATCCCGACTACGACGACGTCGGCCTCAATCGACTCACCGTCGGCCAGGGTGACCGTCAACGAGGCTGAGCCGGAGCTGGAGCCCGGAGGCGTTGGCGAAATGTCCGACACTCCGACGCCGGTCCGCAGATCCACACCGTTCTGACCGTGCAGCGCGCCGCAATGCGCACCGATCTCGGGACCGAGCACATTGGCCAAGGGAATGTCAAGCGCTTCAAGCACGGTGACGTGACAGCCCATACCCGCGCACGTCGATGCCACCTCTGCTCCGATGAACCCCGCCCCAATCACGATGACCCGAGCTGAGGAGCCTGTGGTGAGAGCTGTGCGTAGGGCGAGGGAGTCATTCAGCGTCCGGAGAGTGAAGAGGCCGTCGCTTGGACCCAGGTGGTCCGTGTCAGGAAAACGCCGGGGGCTGGCACCGGTGGCCAAGACGATGCCGTCACCGGAGAGGACGGTGCCATCGTCGATCTCCACCTGCCGGGCCGCGGCATCGAGGCGGACGGCTCGGTGACCGAGGACCTCATGGACCCGGAGTTCGCTCGATCGTTTTCGGTCGGCCAATACCGCTTTCTCGGGAGGCCAGGTTCCCGCCAGTACCTGTTTGGAGAGTGGCGGGCGGTCATATGGCAAATGCAGCTCCTCGCCGACCAGTGTGATGTCCCCGTCGAAGCCTTCGGAGCGCAGCGTTTCGACCGCCCGCCAGCCGGCCAGCGACGCGCCAACCACGATGATGCTCATCCGCCGAACATCGCCATCCACTCCTGGACGGAGCGTGGGCGGAACACGTAGTTGTTCCGGCGGGTGTCGCCAAGGCGTTGCGACGGGTCGGCCGAGTACAGGTGGCCCGGGTAGAGCACGGCGTCGTCGGAGACTCGGGCCAGGCGCGTGTTGAGCGACTCGTACATGGCGACGGGGTCGGCTCCAGGCAGGTCGGTGCGGCCGCACCCGTCGAGGAAGAGCGTGTCGCCCGCCACCAATCGGCCGTCGACCAGGAAGCATTGCGAGCCCGGGGTGTGGCCCGGCGTGTGGATGAGCTCGACGGGGATTTCGCCGACGTGGATGATGTCGCCGCTGGCGTGGGCCACCAGATGCTCGGCACTGACGCCCGTGGTGCGCTCGACCCACGGCACTTCTTCGGCTTGGAGGTGGATCGGGACCTGGATCCTTTCGAGAAGGGCGCTGATGCCTTCGACCGACCAGCCGCCCATGGCGCCGCCGACGTGGTCCGGATGGAAGTGGGTGGCCAGGACGCCGGTGATTTGCATGCCGTCGTTGGCCGCGATGTCGATGAGGTCGCCGGTGGCATAGGCGGGATCCACCAGGAGGGCTTCACCCGTGGAACGATCGCCGATCAAGTAGACGAAGTTCACCATCTGTCGGGCCATCTGATCGTCCCGGGCGAAGTCTCGACCCGAGAGGAGTTGGCGGAAGTAGAGGCGGTCTTCAGTCATCGGCGTCGGCGTCGTCGGCGTCAGCCGTCACGGCCAGCGCATCGAGTCGGGGCACCAGCTCTTCGACCTGGGCTCGGGTTTGGCGCAAGCGTCGATCGAGTTCGTCTATCAGCGCCGTGGCACGTTCGAGACGCTCGACCAACACGTCGACATCGACTTCTCGCTGTTCGAAGAACTCGACAATCGTATCGAGCTCATGGCTGGCGTCGGTGTAGCTGAGATCCTCCACTGCCACCGGTTTCGGTGAAGCTGGCATCGTTATGTCTCCTCTTGAGCATCGTCGTTATTGCGAACCACGTCAGACCGCACCGTGCCGTCGGCGAAGCGAGTGACGATCGATTGCCCGGCGCCAAGGGCGGCCGCACTGCGCACAAGCTCGCCTTCGGGCGTCATCGTGAGCGTGTAGCCCCGTTCGAGTTGTCGGTCGACGTCGTAGGCCGTGAGCAGTCGCCGCCACGAGCGAACGCGTTCGGCTTCTTGGGCCAGGTGACCGAGCGTCAGTGGGCCGAGTCGAGCGGCGTGGGTGCGCAGGGCGCCGTGGCGAACGGTCAGACCGGCGGGTGCCAGTCGGGCCAAGCTGGTCGTCCGGCCGACGAGCCGCTCGCCGTGGATGTGCAGCTGATGACGGGCTGCCCGGGTGAGGCGGCCTCGGGCCTGGGCGTCCTTGTCCTGGGCGTCACTCAAGAGCATCTGCGCTCGTCGGCTCAGCTGCGCTGTCGGGGCGGCGACATGGGTGTCCCACCACAACCCGACCTGATTGACCAACTGATGGCCACACTCAGTGGGCGTGATGCAGGCCCGATTGGCCACAATGTCGGCCACTGACTCATCGCCCGTATGCCCAATCCCGGTCCAGATCGGCTTGGTAGCCAGGGCGATGGCCCGGGCCACGATTTCGGCGTCGAACGTGGCCAGGTCGGCCTTGGATCCCCCGCCGCGCACGACGGCCACCACGTCGCAGTCGGTGCGGCAGAGCGCCGCGATGGCGTTGGCCACCGCGCCGGGCGCGTCGGCTCCTTGGACAGTGACCGGGACCACCCGGACGTGGAATCCGAATTCGGAACTGGTCAGCTGACCGAGGAAGTCGCGGTAGCCCTCCGTGCCGGGGCTAGCGACGAGGCCGACCCGCAACGGGACCTCGGGCACGACAACGGCGACGTTGCGGCGCAACAAGCCTTCCGATTCGAGCGCACGAAGGAGCGCGGCCCGCTGAGCGGCCAGGCGGCCCAGCAGGGCGGTGACGTCGAGCTCGGAGAGGATGAAGCCGATCTCGCCCTTGGGGCGGTACAGATCGAGCGAGCCCCGAAGAATGACGACCATGCCTTCGGCCAAGGTGATGCCTTCCCGCCCGAGGTCGGACCTCATGGGTCCCCAGGTGCCCTTCCAGCACTTGACCTTCAAGGCCGGCGGTGCACCTCGTCCTCGGGCCGGCGGAGCGCCAGCGCCGGCGCCGGCGCCCTCATCGGCCGGGTCGACCAGGTCCAAATAGCAATGCCCGGAGCGGCCGGTCTGGTCCGAGAGGCTCTGGATCTCGCCCCGCACCCAGAGTTGGCGGCGGCGGGGAAACACCGAGGCCAGCGCCTGTTCGACCTCGTCGTAGAGACCACCGATGGAGAGGACGTCGGCCTGGCCGCCACCCTCGGTCGGATCGGCCCCAACGCTCGCGGGCGGCGACTCCGGGTCGAAGAGTTGGTGGGTGCCGCTCGACATGGACGACACCCTACTGATGCGATGCGCGCCCTCGGCTCCAGCGCCCAGGCGGAAGTGACAGACTGGGCGTGACGGTGAGCCGACCAGGTGACCGCAGCCCGGACCGCATTGCGGGATCGTGTTGAGGAAGGTCGGGACTCCGCAGAGCAGGGTGCTGGCTAACGGCCAGTCGGGGCGACTCGCAGGAAAGTGCCACAGAGAGAAGACCGCCGATGGCGGGCCCCCGGGTCCGCACAGGTAAGGGTGAAAGGGTGCGGTAAGAGCGCACCAGCGGTCAGGGCAACCTGGTCGGCTCGGTAAACCCCACCCGGAGCAAGGCCAAGCGTGGGAGACGGGTTGCTCGCCCGCTTCTCGAAAGAGGGGCATCCCCAGGTAGGCCGCTTAGATGGATGGTCACCCAAGCCCGCAAGGGCTGGACAGAATCCCGCCTATGCGTCGGCTCACCGTCACTCAACCGGCCGCGCTGATCGTGACGACGAAGCGCGAGCCGCCCGACGCGGTGACCGGCGATTCGGCCCGCACGCTCGCCCCCATGGCCGCTGCCAGTTCGGCCACGATGGCCAGCCCGAGGCCCGAGCCCACGCTGCGATGCCGCCCACGATCCGCTTGGTAGAAGCGATCAAATACCCGTGGCAGGTCTCTCGGCGCGATGCCGGGACCATCGTCCTCGACCACCACGACGAGGACGCGGTTGGCTGCGTCGGCTGGACCGACTCGCAGCGTAACCGTCACCGACGAGCGGGCGAAGGTCAATGCGTTCTCGATGAGGTTGGCCAGCAGTTGCGCCACCCGGTCCGGGTCGGCGGCCACGGTGCTCGTGCTCGTGGGCAGGTCGACCGCAAGATGTAAGCCGCCTTTCTCGGCCAGAGGACGAAAACCCTCGGCCGTGATCCCGACGACCTCGGCCAAGTCGGTAGGGCGAATGTGGAACGACAGCTGCTGCGCCTCGAGCTTGCTCAGGTCGAGCAGATCGCCGACCAGACGTTCGAGCCGGCGTGATTCGGCGATGATTACCTCGGCCGCCTGCGAGGTGTCGTCGATGGCGCCGTCGGTTATGGCTTCGGCGAAGCCGCGGATCGAAGTCAGTGGCGTGCGCAGGTCGTGGGAGACCGACAGCAAGAGCTGGCGCTCTCGGCCCCGACCGTCGGCCAGGCTCTGCGCCATGACGTTGATGGAACGGGCCAGCGACGAGAACTCGGTGTAGTCGCCCTCACGCACTGGCACACGGCTGTCGAGGTCGCCGTCGGCGATTCGGCCGGTGACCTCTACCGCCTCAATGATCGGTCGGCTCATGCGTCGGCTCATCTGCCAGGCCACCAGCGCCGCCACCAGCAGGGTCACGCCACCGACGATGATGAAGTAGCCCCAGCTCGGCCCCAAGTCGCCCACTTCGCGGGTCAAGACGATGGCCACCTGCCCACCGACCCGGAGCCGGATGCGCGAGTTGACAGTCAACGCGACTGGAACGGCGGCGAAGACCAGGTTTCCGGTGTGGCCCGATACCGTCTGGCCGGCCAACAGCGCACTCGGATCGAGCTCGGCCGCGGTAATACCGGATGGCAAGGGCGAGGTCACGAGGGCGCGAGTGGGGTTGACGCGAACGAAGCGGGCATCTTCGAGGCGGAGGACACGGCGGATGACCTTGAGTTCCGGCACCGTCTGGTTCGAATCGGCACCCGAGGCCAGGGATTGGGCCTCGGTCACCAGCTGGGCCGTGGCTTGATTTCGCGCCGACACACGGGTCACCAGCAACGTGCCCGCACCGGCCACCACCAGCACGCCAGCCACCAGGCCGACAAGCGCAAACATCAGGCGGCGCCTCACCCGAACCGGTAACCCACGCCCCACACCGTGGCCAGCGGGAGGCCATCACCCAACTTCTTGCGGAGCTGGGCCACGTGCACGTCCACGGTGCGCACATCGCCGTACCAGTCCGGACCCCAGACGCCGTCGAGTAATTGCTGACGGGACAGGGCCAAACCCGAGTTCTGGATCAAGAAAGCCAAAAGGTCGAACTCACGGTTGGCCAGCTCGACGACCAGGCCGGCGTTACGGGCTTCCCGGCGCGGGAGGTCGACTTCGAGGGAGCCGACGGCGAAAACCTCTTGTTCCTTGGGTGCACCTTGGGTGCGGCGCAAGATGGCCCTTACCCGGGCTACCAACTCTCGGGGAGAGAACGGCTTGACGAGGTAGTCGTCCGCTCCGAGCTCGAGCCCGAGAATCCGGTCGACTTCATCGTCGCGGGCAGTGAGAAAGAGGACGGGGATTTGGGTATGGCTTCGGATTTCTCGACAGACGTCGAAACCATCCCGGCGTCCTGGGAGGCCGACATCGAGGATGACGATCGACGGAACTTCTTGCTTGACCAGTGCGAGGCCCAGTTCCCCATCGCCGGCCAGCAGGACCCGGAAACCATCTCGCCGTAGATACAGGTTGACCAAGTCCGCGATGTGCGGGTCGTCCTCGATCACGATGATCGTGCCGGCTGGGGAACTCATGCCCCTAGCCTGGCACTTCGCGATCGGTTGCGGACCCCAATGCGGTGTTCCCTTACACAACCCTGATGTTTTGGGCACACATTGATGATGGGTTGAGCGCAGGATCGTGGCATGCGAAAGAACATGGTGACGGTTGGGCTGACTCTCGGAGTGGCGGCGACGGTTGGACTCGGCGTGGGGGCGACCGGGGCGACCGGGGCGACCGGGACCCCACCGACGTTGGCCGCGATCCAATCCAAAGCGGCGGCAGCGATCACTTTGCGAGTCAACGACCTCAACGCCGGAGTGACCAAGGTCAATGGACTGGGCGCCATCGGCTCTGGCGCACCAGCCCTCGTGGCCTACTTGCAGAAGGACATCCCGGAACTCCAAGCGTTAGGCCAAAAGATTGCCGGTGACACCACGGTGGCCGAAGCCGAAGCCGACGCGAGGACCATCTTTACCAATTACCGGGTGTTGGCCCTCGTGCTCCCCGCCGCTCGTCAAGCGGGTGCCAGCGACGAAATCATGTATGGAGTCGATCCAAGGGTGGCCGCTGGTGTGGCCCGCGCCACCAAGCTCGAGACTCCGGCGAATGAAGGCACGGTGGGACCTTTGCTCACGGACTTGCAAGCGCAGGTCACCGCCGCCAGTTCTGCCACCTCCGGGGTGGCCGCCACCGTGCTGAGCTACACGCCGGCCCAATGGAACGCCAACCACTCGCTCCTCTCCCCGATCACCGCTTCGGTGTCAAGTGCTCGAAGCGACATGCAGAAAGCCAAGAGCGATGTGCAACAGATTCGGGCGGCGCTCAAGCCGGCGGCGGCGGCTGGGGCTGGGGCTGGGGCTTAGTCCCTAGCCGACCACGCCTAACTTCTCTCGGAAGAAGGCCAACGTTTGGTCAAGAGCCGCTCGGGTCGGCGTGCCCTCTCTGTCTTGCAGGTGCTCGGTCAAGACCGAATGCGACTTCGGCCCGTGCCCCGCCGGATTCCCCGGAGCAGAGTCGATCTCGACTGCGATGAAGGCGTCGCCCAACTCCCGGCGCAGTGTGGCAAATCGCTCCTCGAAACAGAAGGGGTCATTGGTGAAGCGCAGGCCCAAAAGGCACGTCCCCTCCGCTGTCCGCTCCTTCACCCGAGCCAGATCAGCATCGGAAATGCCGATGTCAGCCTTGTACTTCTTTGACAGGGGGAAGGGCAGCGACGGCTGGGACAACACGGGAGCCAAGACGATGTCGTCGACCATCATGGCGAGGGCGAAGCCACCCGTGAGACACATGCCGACCACCCCCACCCCGGGACCACCACACCGCTCGTGCTCGGCTGCCGCCAGCTTGCGGAGCCAGACCGTGACGGGACTGGTCTTCTTCAAGGCAAAACAGGCAAATTCCCGCGAGATGCAAGCTGGGCCGATGGATCTGAAGATGTACGCCCCCGAGGCGGGCCGCCCCGGATCGCCAAAGAGGCTCGGCATGACGGCGGTGCATCCGGCGGCGGCCACCTTGCGGCCAAATTCGGCCACCAGGGGTGTGATGCCGGGAACTTCGCTGATGACAATGACCGCTGGTCCGGTCCCCGCCCGGTAGATATCCCGTCGCTTCCCATCCGCCTCAAACGACTCCTTGGTGAAGCCTTCCAAGGCGGCCTGCCATTCCTTCACATCGCTCTTGGGCACATTCGGACCGTAGCATCGCCATTCGTGCATCCTCCGAGCCCCAGCAGCGATCCCCGAGCGCCCGTCGTGGTGGGGGTGGGCACGGCCTCGGCCAGCGCTCCGGCTACCGAACTCATGGTCGACGCCTGTCGTGCTGCCGCGGCCGATTCGGGGGTGCCCGACTTGGCTCGCTTCGCCCAGCGCATCCTCGTTCCCCAGGGGAGCTGGTCGCTCACGAACCCGGCGGCCACTCTTGCCGACGAGCTCGGCGCGGCTGGGGCGCAGAGTTATTTGTGTGAGATCGGAGTATCGCAGCAGGAGGTGATTGGGGTAGCGCTCGAGGCCGTGCGAGATGGGCTGGCCGACGTGGTCTTGGTGGTGGGAGGCGAGGCCCGTGCGTTCGCTCGGTCGGGCGGCGGTGTGGACGCGGACGATCCCTCGGCCACCCCACCCGACGTCACCTTGACCCGGCCGCCCGACTTCGTCGCGCCGATCGAATTGGCGGCCGGGATGGTGTGGCCTCCAGTGCAGCAGTACGCACTCATTGAGAACGCGCTCGGCGCCCACGAGAACATCGATCCCATCGACGACATCGCTCAGTTGTGGGCCCGGTTCAACACCGTCGCTTCGAGCAATGACCTCGCTGCTTTCCCAGCTCCGCTCACGGCGGAGGACATCGCTCGCCCCGGCCCCAACAACCGACCCTTGGCCTACCCGTACAACCTGTGGCATTCGAGCCAGTGGACCGTCGACCAAGCCGCTGCCCTTTTGATTTGTTCAACCGAACGGGCCATCCAGGCCGGCGTGCCGAAGGATCGTTGGATCTTTCCCCACGTGGCGCTGCACTCCTCGCATGCCGTCACCCTCACCGCTCGCCGGCAACTGCACGCCTGGCCCGCCATGCGCACCTTGCGGACCGCCTCCGAGTCTCACCTGGGCGTGCCGTTGTCGTCCCTGCGGATCGCCGAGGTCTACTCGTGCTTCCCCTCAGCAGTGCGGGTCCAACAGCGCGAACTCGGGCTCGACCTGTCCTCGACGCCGACCGTGACGGGTGGGATGGCATTCGCCGGGGGTCCGTTCAATAACTTCGTCTTCCAATCCATGGCCGCGGTGGTTGGCTTGTTGCGGGAGCGTCCCGGGGAGCGTGGACTCGTCACCACCGTTTCGGGCATGTTGTCCAAGCCGGGGCTCGCCATCTGGTCTGCGTCTCCCCACAAAGTCGGGGCTCTGGTGGCCGACTTGGGCAGCGAGACCGACGCTGCTACCGACATGGTCCCCGTGGCCGACCTCGAGTCCGCAGAGGGTCCAGCCACCGTGGTGTCGTTCACGGTCACCTACGACCGTGCCGGCGATCCGGTCCGGGTGGCCATCGTGGCTGACCTGGGCGATGGGAGCCGGGTGGCTGCCGCCTGCGAGGATGATGTCCTAGCTCGCCACGCTCTGACCTCGTCACTCATCGGTCACGAGGTCCATGTGGCGGGCGCCACCTTCAGCCCATGAGTTCGCCGCCTCCTGCACCAGCCACCACAGCCCCGGCCCGTACCCGCTCCCGCGCCCGTCCCCGACTGATCCAACCCGAACTGGCGGCCCGAGTCCCCTCCATCCGCAACGCCAGCATCGTGGCGCTCTCCATCGGTGCACTCACCGCCGTGGTGATCATTGTGGGAGCGGTCGAACTCGCCACCGCTATCGACCGCTCGCTCCTCCATCACGCCTCGCTCCACAGTGTGCTCCCCCAGCTGATCTGGGTGGCGGTCGCCATGTTCTTGCGCGCCGTCTTGTCATTCGTAGGCGAAATATCGGCACACCGGACCGCGGAATCAGTGGCCCGCACGCTCCAGGGTCAACTCCTTCGCCAGACCCTCGCCCTCGGTCCCGGCTGGCTGGCCGGCGAACGACCGGGAGAACTCTCGGTCACCGCAACTCGAGGACTTCGCTCCCTCCATACCTACTTCGCTCGCTACCTTCCCCAAGCTGCATTGGCGGCCGTCGTCCCGTTCGTGCTCCTGCTCTGGGTGGCCACCCAAGATTGGCTCTCGCTCGTCGTCGTGGTCGGCCTCGTCGTCTCGGTGCCGATCACCAT
>Ga0182030_10001465_pt1 | contig 48662 bp, 52 predicted proteins | sample 812S3MmetaG_FD_121299 | JGI IMG/M metagenome (GOLD analysis project Ga0182030, IMG submission 121299) | Permafrost microbial communities from Stordalen Mire, Sweden - 812S3M metaG (Illumina Assembly) | ecosystem: Environmental > Terrestrial > Soil > Wetlands > Permafrost | place: Sweden... | reverse complement strand
GTGGCTTCCAAGGCTCTTTTTCGCCTTTGAAGCTCATACGAGGTGAGGAGGCGGCGGGAGGCTTGGGATTTTTGACGTCAGCGACCGCGCGGATGCACGACCTCGAGCAACAAAGCTCGAAAACTGGTACTTCAGGAGAACAATCAATTGTAATTTGTAAATCTGAATTTTGAAGCTATACACAAGCAACGGAGATCTCAAGTTTCGCACAAGGCAAGATGTTATGCCATGCCATACCGATACAGAGCCTTTTACCGCATCCAAGGCTTGGCTGAGGACTGGGAGGGCGCATTTGTCCAATCTGGAAATGGGACCAAAACCTCAAACTGTGGGAACTTCTGCAAGGCTGCAACCGTACTCTTCAAGATGCAATATGCTGACTGGATGGGAGCTTGGCAGATATTGAATATATAGTTGCTTCAGCCATGCTAAGAAGGGAGAAGTAGTTACAGCAACTACTAAGAATTTCTTACAGATAATAAGATTACGAAATCGGATACTTGCTTCCCTTGCCTCTCTCTGAATGCGGTCAGAGCGATGTAATGTCAGACTGCAACAACCCTCCTCTCCTGAGGACCCCTTTGGCTTCAAGATTGAGCATTTGCCTGATAGTTTTGGCGAAAATGATTCAATTCAGCATCCTCATCGTACAGCCTCACAAAATTTATTTTAGCCGGTTTCATTGTTCGGACAACCCCTGGGCCTCGTGGAGATCTACAAACCACGCAATTTCCCGTTTTATGCGCCAGTAATAATACGCGAGAAATTAAATTACACTAGCTGCGAAAGATTATTCAGTGCTGTCATTTGAAACACGAGATCGAAGCGAAGCCGTCTTCACTGAGATCTAATCAAGCCAAGACGAGAAGGAACTGAAAATTCATCGAAGTTTTAAATTTGGAGGCTTGATATATGCTAGGCTATCGAGCTGGAGGATCGACCCCTTATTGTCCGTATAGTAAAATCGACGATAGTGACCCACCAATGCTATGCCCAAAGCCATGTCAAGAATTAAGAAATTACAAATAATGTAAAGAATGCCGACTAAAATTGGTCTCAATTCTTGGTATCTCTAAAACGTCAAACCCCAGATCATTAAAGCCATAGCCTTTACCATTCCAAGACCGGTTGATGGATGAGGCTTCGAGAATAAAGGATGACTTAGGCGAAGAAGAGTGCGGTAAGACCGGCAACAGCTGCGACGGCAAACGAGCTTTGAAGCCCGGATGCTCCACTGCTGAGGTATTGAGATGGCTTGGCAGAAGCGGTTGGTGCGGTGACATTGTGTGGAACGGAGATCGTTCCAGTGGACCCAGCAGCGCCAGCAGGGGAGCTTGTTGGGCTTGGCGCAACGGTAACAGTCGAGTAGATGACAGTTGGGACGCAAGTGCTGATGGTGATGGTAGACAGGGAGACGGAGGAGCTTGAGACAACGCCTACTGGGGAAGAGGTTGGCTTGTACACAGGCGCGGTGGTGTTGGAGTAGACAATTGGGGAGGCGGAGACCACAGGAACAGAGGTTGTGGTTGCAACGGCAGAAGTGCTGGTCCTGCCTGGGCAGTTGGTAACTATTGGCACATGTTAGAATGGTAGGAGCCATTGATCAAATGGTTGAATATATTTACCCTCTGGGCCGCAGCTGATAACGGTGGAGGTTGAAGTGACAAGCATGGTCTCAGTAGAGGTGGCCATGGCGACGCCGGCGAAGAGAGAAGCGGCAATAACGGAGAAACGCATCTTGACTGATTTGTTTGGTTCGAGGGGTTTGAGTGGTTGAGGAAGTGGGAGGTTTTTGAATGTATGCTGAAGAGCTGTGTATAGAAAGATAGCTGGTTCTGTAAAAGAATGGACGACCGAAGTCAAGAGTATCAAAGATGGACAGAGATGAAGATTGGCTGTTTGGCTGAAGAGAAAAGAGAAAATGATAGCGGGCGGATGTGGACTATAAGTGTTTGGGGAAATTACCTGCTGCTTGCGTGCAGGCTACAAGGAAGAGATTGTCCTTGTCCTGGCGACAACCACTTCCTTTAGCCACTAAGCGTAAAAGGGGGGGGTTAATTTCGATTCACGGACCCGTCAACATGGGGCCAGCGGAGGCACGGCGGCAAATTTGCAGCCAATGGATGGGGAAAAGGAGGCGTTATTTACCTGGATTGGCTTAGCTTCAGGACTCAAGTTTATTGAACAAGGAGAGAGAAGACACCTGCCCGCCTATCACACACGTTGCAGCGTTATGATCCATGTGCCGCTCCAGATCTTCCACGAGATTGCGGTTGACCCGAAGGAAGGCCGTGGCCGCAAAATAGGTCAGGATGTGGTCGACGGGAGCAATGCCTGTCTAATTCTGGACGCTAACGCAGGAACAGGAAACTAATTCCCCCAAGCGATCCAATCGTGTCTGCCAATCCCCTGAGTTTGATTGCATGCAAACATCTTTGCCGATCATAGTTTCAGGGGACGTATTTATGGGTTTTATTGTGCTGGCGTTGAACGGTCAGCAACGTTGTTATTCCTGAGCGCTGTCGTATTTCCATATGAAGCTCATCTGGCTCTGTGTGGCTTGTTCTCTCTTCTGGCCCTTAGAAACCCTCACCACTTCCAATACTGAATTTGGTACATAGGGAAGAGGGAGAGCCAATTGAAATAGAAGCATTGGAGGCAGTTGTCCCGCTGAAGATCGACGTACTTTAGCCACAAAATCTTACGCAAGCGCAAGCTGTCTGTCCCCTTATTGGACCTTCAAAAGTTTCTCAATAAATGATGAAGTTATGTTTCACCACGATGCCCAATTGTTGAAGAGTCCGGTTCTTCTGGCTGATGTGAACTCGGTTCTACCTAGGGCTGGCGGTATAGCAAGCTGTCAGAATGGTGGGTGGATCTTGACCCTTACTAATAGATGGGCCTGTGCTGCAAGCCTTCCACGATCGCTTCTGTCACTTGGGCGAGGGGTTGAACTGAATGTGAAAGCGGCTCCTTTGCCGCGATATCCCTAATGCTATATATCTAGGTGTCCAATTATTTATGAAAAGCTATGCGCGAAGGTATTCGAAAAAATAAGTGCTTTTCCTACTATAGAAAATGATACAACCTTTGGCCTTGGTCTATATAAACAAACTAAAAAGATCAAGATCTATAAAACAACTATAAAAAGCACTAATAATATTGTTTAGAATAGAATAAAAATAAAAGGATTATAGATGTATTCTCTAAGGGTGTTTAAGCGCAAATTTTGATATTTCCCTATCTATCTAGATACTACCTACTAGTAGTCTCGCTTAATAATGGACACCAACAAATTTGGTTTCGCCAAGATCCAAAAAGAAAAACAAACCAACTGTACATACACACTTTCGAAATACACTACCAAAAACAAACATCCAAACTTGCAAAAAGTCTGCTCTCTCTTCTTCTGCCGCTACTCAGAATTGAACTAAGGATCTTCGCATTTATAGGAAGAGTGATAAACACACACAATACAAGTGCGACGCGTTACCACTGCGCCATAGCGGCTGAGTTGAACAGTTCTTGAGCCGAAAGTCCCTTATTCAAGCCTATACTAGTAATTTGAAGGAGCGAGCCAAGAGCGTCTGCAGCCCCGCCTTTTAGCATCTTTTGGTCCAACCAGCTTGCAGCTGATTAGGTAAGTTCCAAAAGAAAGCTTCTCACGCCCTCTATGGCTAAGAACAAAATTGGTTGGTATACACCAAAATATTAATACATAAATAATACTTTATTATTCTTATTTCTTATTATTTATCCTTTATAAATAGCTAAAGAGCTAAGAAGAGTTTCTTATCTAGATACATAGGTACCTGGAAGGGCTCTAGCGAAGTCAGGTGGTCTACCAGCATGTGACCTAGGTACCGAAATCCATCCATGTCCAGCCAAGATTGCTGAGCTTATTTGTGACAATAAAGAATTAGATTAGAAGGTCATTTAGAATATCTATTGTAGTTATATTTGTAAATTTTATAATTAGAGAAAAGTTAAAAAGCAAATAATAAAGTACTAGAGATTTATATAAAGAGAGTATTTCTATATATGTAAGTATATACTAGTAGGCCAATTTTGACCGCTCAATTCTCTGGTGTAAACAGAGCGTTGGAGATATTTGTGTTCTTGGATGAAAATCACAGAATGTACATATAAAATCCAGTTCTCTTCACGTAATTACCATCTTCGCCTGGTATCTATTGTATATTTCGTGACTAGATGAGGATTCATGTTTACCTATTGAGCACTTCATTGTCAGGCAGAGAGGTATATTCTAGACTGTTCAAAGTTCCTTATATCGATCACCTCTTCAACTTTTCTTCTAATTTGATACTCTTAATGCCGAATCTCCTCGCAATACCAATGAAAGCGCCATACGGCATCCATCCTCCATTTCCCATCTCCCTTTTTACCAATATTAAGGGTGGCCATCGTATTGTAGAGTACCAGCCTGATCACAGATTTCGAGCCCCTACTCGACCTTCACGAGTGATGCATCCTCAGACAGACCAGCAGCACTACCAGCAGCGATGGTCAAACCCTGAATGATTTCACTGCCAGTAACATAGATAATATACGACGGAACCACAAGCCACGCACCACTAGAAACTATTAGCCGGACATTTTACTATCTTGGGAACGATACATACTTTGGAATGATCCACAGAAAGATGAGATCTATGAAACTATTATGGCCAATGTTCTCGAAGCCCGAATAATACTCGTTGGCCCCTTGAAGTCATCAGCTAGAGCGTTATAAAGCTGGGGATGCAACTCACAGTAAAGTACTGTCTTACTGACAGTCATGACTGCAGCAGTATATCCGACCAGAACTGCGAGAATTCCGTTTCGCCCTTCCACGTATCGCTGCTGCCCAAGGAAACCAACGGTTGAGGGTCTCGGCGCTCCCCTGCCAGCGGCACTTGACTGTCTACCATGCGTGTACAATACAAAGAGGTAATAGAGGTACATGAGCGTCTCGACAACGTTCAAAGTTCCTTGCGCCGACGTGAATCCGTTGTGCTCATTGAAAGCTTTCCAACCATATATATAGTCGACCTTTCCGTACAAATCATACGGAGTCCACAGAGGCCAGTGGAGCGACCCCCCAGGCATGCTATACGGTCGCAACAACACATAGCCAGTATCCCAGATCACGAGCGGTAGGGAGACAAGCAGCCATATGATCGTGAGGTTCGAGGGAGTATGCGCCCAATTGACTTTGCGCGATCGCGAGGGGGTGGACTTGGACGGTGTAAGTTGGGGTTCGGGGAATTCTTGGGGATGACCGCGCGTAGAAACCATTTTGAAGACAATTATTGACTGACTCAAGGTATGCGACGCAGTTCTCGCTGTTGCTACTATCTGACCAGCAGTTGTATTGTGAAACTCTCTAGCTGTGCATTTGCCCGAGGCTCTGGTAGATCGTCTTGGCAAGGATCGGACGTCATAGGGCGACAAAAATCTTGCCTTCATTCAAGAACACTCTGGCCTTGACAGAACACTTTTGCTGCCTCAATTTCGACTGCAGATTCTTATTTCTCTCGTGTACTCATGTTATAGCCCAGAATAAATGGACTCTCCTTCCACAACTCCTCGACGGTCAGCTCGCATACAAAACCTCCCTCCTTCAACACCACCCCTGAGGACTGCGAATGGAAGCACCTCTACCTCACCGAAGATGGCATCGAGAAGATCGCCTTTCATACCAACGACCCTTGAAGCTATCATACTATCTATATATCCAGCAACCCTAGTAGTAGGATCTCTATTTGCGCTTCTCGACCCCGCCGCACGATCAGCTCCATATAATACAACTACACAATCCCATTTCGCCAGTACTGCACCTTCCTACTTTGCAAAAAAGAGCAACATCTTCAACTTATTCTTCGTCAAGCAGGGCTGGGCATGGATTACAATCAGCTATTTCTTCTTCCTTTTTACCCATCCGTCGACCGGTCCATCGGGTCTAGCTGTCTCTCCCAAGCGGATCAAGGGAGCCTTGAGATGGGGGATCGTTACAATATGGTGGATATTCGTCACACAGTGGTTTTTTGGGCCCGCCATTATTGATCGCGGATTTCTGCTTACGGGGGGACAATGCGAACTTGTTCAGCACGCTGAGGCCGGGAATGCGGAAATGGATAATGCAAGGCAATTTGTTACTGGCGTAGCGTGCAAAGCCGTAGGAGGAAAATGGAGAGGGGGTCATGATATTAGTGGGCATGTGTTTTTGTTAGTTTTGGGAAGCATGTTTCTGTTTGAGGAAGTCTTGCATGTGGTTTTAGATTCTGCGAAGACAAAGGAAGAACGGACGATTTTCATGAATGATGGGGCGATCAAAAGCGCAGATGTTGAGCGTGAATCAGCAAGTGGCACAACAGCTGGAGGTTGGAGTCTAGGTGCGAAAGTTGTGATGGGAGTAGGAGGTTTGAGTTTATATATGTTGTTAATGACCGCTGCGTACTTCCATACGTGGTTTGAGAAGGTATGTCAAACAATCCGAAAGGTGATATTTATGCTAATACGTGACTCAGTTGACGGGGCTGATAGTAGCTCTCAGCGGGATCTTTGTTGTATATTTCCTGCCTCGAGTGGTACCAAGCGTTAGGAACGTCATTGGCATGCCAGGCATATAGATGTCGTGATGGAAGCTTAGATGAATATAATGAAGAGTATTCCTCTCTATTCTCTTGTAAACCCAGACGCTATTGGCAATACCGTGAATTCATTTGATGGATATTCCTGTCAACTGATGATGTTCACTCAGCAATGTCCCTACAAGTAATCTCGGAGTGGAGCATTACAAAGATTATTTCTCAAAGTATTCAAGCGAACGTCACTTGTCAATTTGATTTCCTAAATCCGCATATATACTACAAGACCCCAAAACAAAAGCTTTACCATCCATAATATCCCTCGCATGAAAATCTAGTTTTCAATCTCATTTCCATCGGCATCATACTATTTGAAAAATCTCTAGTCAGCATTGTGATCCTACAATGTGTATCAAGTGGGACAGCGCGCAAATACGAACCTCGAAGTCACTGGTGCCTCTCTCCTCGATCTCATTACCTTCCGCATCATACTACCCGTGAGAAAATGGTCAGTACATTAAGTCCTTGTCTATCATACTAGATTGAGATGAGGGCTTCAAGTATGGATGAAAGTGGATGGCAAAGGAAAATCGCTGCTAAGATATTGTACCTACCTCGAAATCACTGGTACCTCGAGCATCGATTTCGTTTCCATCCGCATCATATTCGAAGTCACTAGTTCCCCTCTTCTCAATCTCGTTCCCATCGGCGTCATATTCAAAGTCGCTAGTTCCACGTGCCTCAATCTCGTTTCCATCCGCATCGTACTCAAAGTCACTTGTGCCACGGCTTTCAATCTCATTTCCATCCGCATCGTACTCAAAGTCGGTCGTGCCTCGAGAGACGATAGACGTCCTAGCATTGACGGGCAACGGTGCGGCCTGGACGGCGAGAATCGCGCAGAATGCGAGGATAATGGAGGCTGTGGAAGAACGCATATTTGTCGATATTGAATAGAAGGGGAATATATATATTAAAACGATATAGAATAGCAGGCCAGCTGAAAATGCGAGAAGAAATTATATAGTAACTAAGAAAAGGGTCTTGAACGAGAGAAATGATTGCTTATATGTAGTATGCTATACGATTTCGAACCGTCTTAACCGTCGGTACTGGTTTCTCAATCTTCTATTGTTTGAAAGTTGCCGCAGGCCTCTAGGTCTCAAGTTATTCCCTGACCAGGCCTTCGATGTTGAAACAGGCGGAAACACTGCCACGAAAGGGAAGCTTCGTTCATAAACAAATACCGCGGGAGGATTTGCGGATCTACATATGCATGAAAAGCTTAAAAGCAACTTCATGTCCGTGCCCTTCTCAGTGACCGCATTTTCGTGTTAAAGAACGGCTTGTGACAGGTCTCAGCTTGAAACAAGAGAACTGTGGTCGGGCCATGAAAGAGCCGCATATCGACTATTTGACGAGTTAGATACCGATTTTGCCAGGAGAGTGAATGCCAATCCAAAACATTTGTCACTTTGCAAACTAGGATGGCTCTTTGTGAGAATGTTCCAAAATACTCAATGCTAATTTGTCAACAAGAGGTCACCATGAGAACTTGGTATATCTCAAACCATCGCCGCAAACCCGAAGACCTAAGACCGCAATAAAAATAAAAATAAAAATGATAAGACAACCGCAAAGATTAACAGGCACACCCCTCTTTAGATGCGTTATCCCTCGGCCCTGTTAAGTTCACTCTTGACTGATCATCGGTTCTTGAAGAACTTGATTGCGTTGCCCCAGGTCCTCTTGTACCCTTCAAAGATGTCTCCGGAATAGCGTTCGCAATAGCTGTGAAGACTTCCGTCACATTCGTTCCAAGCTTGGCACTAGTCTCGAAGAATAGTAATCCCTCTTCCTCCGCATATGTCTTCGCTTCAGCAGTCGAGACCTTTCTGGCGTCTCCATCGGCATCCTCGCCCTCGGTAGCATCTCCCTCTCCATCGTCTCCTAAGTTATTACTCGAGCTTCCGGCCTCGTTGGTTAAATCAAGCTTGTTGCCTACAAGCGCAATGACAATACCCGGTGAGGCTTGCCTTTGGAGTTCAGCAACCCAGTGCTTTGCCTTAATGAGCGACGTGGGCTTTGTCAGATCGTAAACGACGAGTGCAGATTGAGCATTTCGATAATACATGGGTGCGAGGGACGCAAAACGTTCTTGTCCTGCGGTATCCCAGATCTCGAATTTGATTGTTCGGGTTGGAAGATTACATTTCTGTGTAAGAAAGGCGGCTGGCAAGACACAGGGTCAGTTCGAGGATATAATCTATAGTAGTACTTCGATGACATACCGCCGATGGTTGGTTCCTTGTTCTCTTGGAAGTCATTGTTCACGAAGCGCAGCACGAGAGATGACTGTATATTTATCAGCATGAGAGAAAATATAGATGTATACAATCCCTGATTACCTTTCCCACGGCGGCTTCACCTAATAGAACAAGCTTAACGCTCGAGCTTGGCTTGGGCGTCGTTGGTTCCGCCATCTGGAGGAAGTAGGGCGAAGTCTAGATTATTGTGGGTGCGTTGCAATTCGGGAGAGCGCAGAAGTACAAAGTATCGTATTCAAAAGACTCTCAGTCTTTCTTTGCCAGTGTATTAAATTGAAGTCAAACGATGTGAATAGTTAGGTAGCAGGAAGACAACGGTCGAATGTTCGAATGCTGGATGACGACGCTAGAGCCACCACGCTTTTTGGCCGGCCCGCTGCAAGATGCGCTCCAACTTTATTTTTTGATTAAAAAAAATCATACTGAATCACAACATTCAAGAAGAACCACACAATTGCTCGCACAATGCCGAAAAGAAAGGGAGATATACTAGCCCAGGCATTACTGACGAGCGGTCACAAAAAACCAAAATATGAGGAGGGCGCCAAAGTTGCAAAGCCAAACCTTTTGGCCGACAGCGATTCATCAAGCAGCAGTGAAGATGAGGAAGATGGTGGAGCCCAGCTTGAAGAGTCAGGATTCATGATCAATGAGGAGTTCGCCAAGCGTTTCGAGCATAACAAGAAGAGGGAAGAGTTGCATAGGTGTTAGTCTTCTAAAGCGGGTTTCCACTTCAAGCTAATTACTTCATAGTGGAGGAGAAGTATCAAAAACCAGCAAAACCCTCGAGAGGCCAATATGGTGACAAATATGATGAAGACTCCGAATCTTCAGACGACGAAGATGAAGACGATGAAGGATTTCTTGCAACAGAAGCTTTAGACGCTGAAATATCTGCGACACTCCAAGCAATTCGATCAAAGGATCCTCGAGTCTACGACGAGAAAATCACATTCTATGCTCCAATGGAGAAAGATGAAGGTACAGAAGCTACGGACGTTAAGAAACAAAAGCCTATGTACCTCAGGGATTACCACCGCGAGAATTTGAGGAAAGGTCATATCGGCGCAGATGAGGATGAAGAGGAAGCTCCTCGCACGTTCGCACAAGAGCAGGACGATCTCAAAAAATCGATTGTTAATGAAATGCATGCAGCGGCGGATAAGAGCTCGGACGAAGAAGATGATGACGAAGATGGAGGATTTCTTGTCCCAAAATCTAAATCGAAAGTCTCTGATCAAGGAATGGATCCCTCAAGAGCGGGCAAAGTCACAGTTGATATTGCTGTGGCGGAGAAAGATCCTGAGACTTTCTTATCGAATTTCATGGCAGCTCGTGCCTGGGTGCACAGTGACGGAGCACGTTTCCAGCCGCTTGAGTCAGACGACGAGGAAGAGGACGAACGAGCGGAAAAGTTCGAGGCAGCATATAATCTACGCTTTGAGGATCCCAAAGGAAGTAATGAAATGTTGAAGTCGTATGCAAGAGATGTTATTGCAGCAAAGTCGGTGCGGCGGGACGAGCCAAATAGTCGAAAGAAGCAAAGGGATGCCCAGCGGGAGAAGAAGGAGGCCGAGAAAGCCGAGAGAGAGGAAGAGAGAGCTCGGTTGAGGCGGCTGAAGATCGATGAGATGGAAGAGAAACTACAAAAAATCAAGAGGGCAGCAGGAATCAAGGGCAAGAGCCTAAAAGAGGATGAATGGTCTAAATTCTTGGAGAAGGGATACGATGATGAGACGTGGCAAGCGGAATTCGAGAAGCACTTTGGTGATGACTACTATGCAGAACAGGAGGCTAGCTCAGACATAGACGATGAAGCGGTCGATGGAACTAAGAAAAGAAAGCTAAAAAAACCAAAGTGGGACGACGATATCGATATCAAGGACCTCATTCCCGAATTTGAAGAGGAAGAGAAGTCCCACGAGAAGCCGGCGTTCACCCTATCGGACGATGATGAAGACGATGAAGCTTCTCTCAAACCAAAATCTAGCAAGGACCGCCAACAAGAAAAGCTTGCAAAGAAGAAAGCTGCTCGGATTGAAAGGAAGAAAATCGAAGAACTCGTTGACAGTCGTCTTGCTATTGAAATGCCTTTATCCAAACAGCCAACACGCTTTCGGTACCGTGAAACTTCTCCCATATCTTTTGGCCTTACTGCTAGGGACATTCTCATGGCACCTGATACATCTTTGAATCAGTTTGCGGGCCTGAAAAAGATGGCTGCATTTAGGGATGCTGATAAAAAGCGGAAAGACAAAAAGCATCTTGGGAAAAAAGCTAGGCTAAGGCAATGGCGGATGGAAACATTTGGTCGCGAGGATGGACCGGAAGTGGTTATCGGTGCCAATACCAGTGCTGGGGTAGAGAATGAGGATGGTGTTAATATTGTCGAAGGCAAGAAGAAGAAAAAGCGATCGAGGAAGAACAAGGTCAAAGTTGAGGCTTGAGGCCCTGTTAGATTTTCACAATGAAAGGATATGCATTATCAAAATCACTGTTCCCAAAAATGAAATACTTCAAAAAGGATGGGAAAACACCAGATATTTTGGGCGATGGTTGGTATTTTCCCTTCATGATCTCTCCGAGGGATATGCAGTATCTATATCATACCAAGTGGAACATACACCTATATCCATCGCCTCAAATCTCCTTGACAAATCCCACCTCGACCAAGTTATCCATTGGGATGTTCATATCCGCCATTTTCGTCCTACTATTCTCCCTAATCCACAAGAAAGCCATCAACAAGACCCTCCTTATGATATTCGTGCCCTTCTTTATCTTCATCTGTTCCTTCCCCATCACATACGTCATCTGTGCCTCCGCGGCCTTATTAATAACCTCCAACTCAGCCTGGACCTCAGGGGAGTGATCAACAGATGAAGCGCTAGAATTAGACGACGTAGTATCCCTCGTGATAAACAGAATTAACTGCTCAATGATCATCCGCCCAAGATCAGGACTGACAACACTATCCGCATACCCGTGACGAACAGTAAAATGATAACACCCAGGAATCGTAGTCCGTTGAATAACATATTTCTCAGCTTCAGGGATGGACGGTTCAGAGATAGGTCGCATGTGGAAGAAGATAATAATTTCTGGCCTGGCGCTGAACTTGCGCACGAATTGCGTGAAGACGATTGGGACCATGCTTCCTACTTTATCAAAGAATATTCCAACTCCGCTGACGTGGGAGACGGTGCCGCCGCCAAAAGCGGAGGTAAGTTTTACGTCGCCGTTGGCGGCTTGGGTGAGGAGATGGGAGGGTTGGATTCGATCTTGGCCTTCGGAGGCCCATTGCTGTTCTTTCCCAAAGCGCCAGAGCACGAAGATGGTTGAGAGGATGGCCGCGAGGAGGAGAGTGAACCAGGCTCCGGTGGGGACTTTCGTCAGAGCTGAAGAAAGGTAGACGCCGTCAAGCAAGCCAAAGACAATGAAGAAGGATATGACGATGAAGATGTTGATTCTCCATATAACGATCGCAACGAGAGATACGAGGCATGTTGTAATGAATGTGACAAAGATCACGCAGACACCGTAAGCGTTTCCCAGTTTTGTGGTGTTGGAATATACTCCAGTGACAACGACGGAACCGATCATTAATAGCCTAGATAAAAGAGGTTGGCAATCATATTAAGATTAGGAACACTTCGCAACGAGAGTTGCAGAGTTTGATGGCATACAAATTTGCAAGAGGCATATATAGTTGATTATGGAACTTCTTGGATGTGTGAACAGTCTTAATGTGAGGGAAGTAAGACATAGCCATAATTTGTGAGAGCAGTTGAAATGCGCCCGTTATCATAGCCTGTGATGCAACAATCTGAGAATCTCACGGTCAGCAAGTTCCACTTGAGTCAAACATTAGTCATCATAGGGACTGGATTCTGAGAATACATACTGCAGCGAGAACAGCAATGACCAGACTGAAATAGAAGGTTCCTGGGGGTACGGTGCTGAAGAAGGGATTGGTGTAGGCCTCTCCAGTAGCATCTTGCGAAATATAGGCAGCTTGGCCAATGTAAGCAAGTAGTAAACATGGATAAGCTAAAGATAATTTAGTAGGGAGTATTGAAATATAATTAGATGGGGAATCACCAAAACTGAGCCACGAAATCTGGATAGCCCTCTTGGTGAAAGCCCCCAGATCTGCAAAAAGAGCCTCTACTCCCGTGAATGCCAAGAGAAGACCTCCTAAAGCCCTCCATCCTTCTTCTTTGTTCCGAACAAAATATTGTCCTGCAAAGTAAGGACTGAAAGCTTTCAGCACGCTATGGTCAAACTTGCAAAGATTGTAAACGCCTGAACAGAGGTTGAACAATAGCCAAATCACCACGATAGGAGCGAACGAGCTTGCGATTTTGGTTGTGCCGAAGGGCTGGATAGCAAAGAGTAATATAAGAATAGTGCAAGAGACTCCTATAATAGTTGCTGTCGAAATATTCGGTGATGCAACCCTGATACCTTGGATTGCTCCAAGTACAGATTGGGCTGGAGTGAGGACACCATCACTATACAGGTGTCAACTCAACAGTATTCTCTAAGCTGAAGAGCGTCCCTACCTCATAACCATAGCAACGCCCAAAACACCAAGGAGCTTCAAGATAACTCGGGCAGTGCGAGATTTCTCAATGAACGTTCTGACCCCTTTGTTGATAGGCTTCAGATCGTTCGTAAGATGCCGATCCATCTTAACCGTGCCAGATAAATTGGGATCCCGACGGACAATATTGGAATATCGAGCAAGTAGACTGTAAAGTGCGAATGTGCCTCCTTCTCCGCTGGAGGATTGGAGTATTAGCAGTTGATGGAGACAGAAGCAAGTCGAGTTTCTCAAAGAGATTGAATACATACTCGTCATCTGCGGCTAGAACTATGAACATGTATTTGATAGAAACCATGAGAGTTAGTGTCCAAATGATAATTGACAAGGCCCCCACGAGATCATCGTAAGAGGGTTGCGCTGTAAACGTGGAGCTGTAAACATAGAGAGGCGAGGTTCCAATATCACCATAGATAACTCCTGTACTTTGAAACGATAGCCAGACCAAAGTCCATCCAGTGAAAACCTTGGGGTTTTCATCAGCTTTTGCAAATCATAGCAGAAGCTGCAGAACATATTGAGTGGGTGTAAGATATGGTAGCATCCAAATCAAAATCAATGAGAATGACATACCTGCTTCTTCTTCCGATTCGCATCGGCGTCGGCAATTTGAACTGCCCTCTCCTCAAAATTAACGTCTTCATTTTTCTCGGACAACGAGGCCTCTCTGACCGTGGAAGAATAAACACCAGTAGACTTCACTGGATGAATCTCTTCACCAAATTGAACACGCTGAATTGGCGTTGATTCAGCCATTGCGAACGCCTTTCGAGCAAAGGGTCGAAAGTAACAATTAGGACCTTTTGTGAACCGAGGAGAATGGAGAGAAGAAAGGGAAACGGCGAAAGAACAGGGGGAATCCACAACATCTTATACTTATTACCCAAATATTCTTGCATCGAATTCGCCGCTGTCAACCGCAGGAGCGGGTTAGCATGACAGCCACCGGTCACATCTGCTAAGAGTGGCATTTGGGGCGGCCTGAGAAAATGAATAAACGGGGCGCAAGTTATACTTATGTGACTTATCCTTGAGACTGGATTCGTGTAGGCAGAAATCGCGCATCGCGAGATGCCAGGGGGAAGATAACAATAAATCCCTCAAAGCGCCATCACCAAAGACCGTCAACATTTGGCGCATTGACAGCTGCTAATTCTCGTGCGTGCCAAGATCGCATCCAGCTTGGTATGCCGAAAACAAGGAGATCGAACTATTCTGGGGAGACTTCGCCGTCAAAACAGGGTCCTCCAGCTCTTGAAGTACAGCAGCTCGCGACACACCCTGACTAACCAGAAGCCTGAAAGAGGTAATAAATAAGCTTTAGCATTTGCTATTAGCAAAAATTAATTCCAGTACCCTTCTTCTTAAGCTGCGCTTTCTGTGTCAATTCCAAAAGATGAAGCTACTTGTGTAGTTATAATGTTACCGACGAGCTCTGTTAGAAAAATAGCTTGCGCCCAGCAGCCTTTCTAGAGCAACAGTCCATCAACGTCAATAGCCACATGGGCTACAATATCAATCAAAAAGGATGCGAAAGGAGCTTCGGATACAGTCGAGTGATACCTAGTTGGTCCATCTGACTCATAGTCATTAGTTAGGCTTTCCTATAATATATACAGCCCTATCCTTCATATTTGTCCTGATATCCTAGACCAGAAACACACGACTCGATATTCTTCATATGAAGAGTCTAAATAATTAGTTTCCACCATTTCCATTGTGAACACCATAGCCAGCGGCGCCGCCTCCCATGGTATTAAAAATATCTGATTCCGCTGGTCCAATCTCTGGAGGTTCCATATTGAAGGGCATGAACCAAGCGCTGCTAGGTTCTGTCACGAATCCACTCATTCCATTCATTTGCATATCCCATCCAGGTGCCCCATCAAGCATGCCTTGAGAATTTACTGAAGGATCCATACCAGCATAGGCACCGAAAACAAGTTGACGGTCTAGCTGTGGTAGTATTCCTTGTTGATGGGATGGTAGCATGCCTTCATGACCATAATAAGGGTTTTGGTTATACATATTTACAGGCGTTGTCGGGCTCATTTGATTATAACCCTGAGGGATTTGATGGCCATTGTTTTGCATTTGCAGAGGCTGCACGTGATGCACATTTGGGACATTCGAGATTGGTTGCTCAATTTGCTCTTGACGCCCTGAAGAGGGTTTCTTCGACTTCCGCTTTTGAACTTTGGTGGTTTCGTGATCATGTGGCTGAGAGGGTGAAAGGGTCTGAAAGAATTCCTCCACCGTGTACGTGTCGGATTTCTCCCCCAGCACAGCATCGGCGCCCTTCTCTTTCTTGATAGGGACTGCAGGATCTTCGAAATCAGACTGAGAAACACCATGCGGATAGCGGTCAAACCAATCTCCATATTGGAAGATTTGTGCAGGAGGAGGCTTTGAGCCGCTAGAAGAAGCACCTTGGCGAGATGTGTCGGCGTACACTCTATATTGGTCCTTCAATTCTTCCGACATGAAATGAAACATTCCCCAATACCTCTTCATCTTTGCTAGGTACCTGACATTCGTGGTCAGGTGCTTTTTAGATGCTGCCTCCATGGCGGCATTGTTCGAGAAAACGCCAAAAACATGAACAGTGCTTGACAAGAATGCACAATATCCAGCAAACGGCGCTGTGACAAAATAAGACTCCGCATCACCTAAGATCTCAGATATCCTATTTGCAGCTTCAATTGCCTTGGTCCCGGCCTTTGTAAGGAATTCCTTTGGGCCGTCTTTGGGTGGTCGACTTCCAATTTGTCCAGGCACAGCAAAGCGGTTCATGAATAAAATGTTCTGCTGAATAGAAATATGAAGGAAAAGAAACTGATTTGCCACCCCTTCAGTTTCATGAGTTTGCCGATTTTCCTCCGTATATTCCAGAGACTCCGGAAGAGTAGCATAGAACGCATCCGTTTGCTTTAGCAGCTCGGAATAACCTGATTCAGGATGCCACATTGGATAAAGATCGTCATCTTTGCCGCCGAGGTTCAAATAATTGATGATTCGACCCCATAAAGCAATTGATCTGATCATATGGGCAGCAACACCCATATTTTCCTTCGGGTCTGAGAGCTCACCGGTGCCAGGTCGGACGGGGTGAAGGACCTGTCCCCTTAAATTTTCAGTTGGGCCAGGCATTTCCAATTGGAAATATTTCTCTTTGATCGGCAGTGGAATTTTCATGGTTTCCTCCCTGATAAATGTCGGTCGTTCCGTTCCGGAAGAATTAAACCTGTCCATAAGAAAGCAGGCCCACATTGTCCTTCGTCTTATCTCGCGATCAACGAAGCTCAACGGAGTGGAGCCATTGCGCTTGAGTGGATCATGATCGAGGTCTCTGTGTAACTGCAAGGCGTAAGCCATTCGTATCGCTTGACCGCCCAAAGCCCAACTCCTTCCACCTTGACACGTTCCAAACTCGTGTAAACCAAGGATGAGCATGCAGGTCAGTATTGTAATATTCGGCCATTCATATCGCCTCTTGACGATTTCTCTAGCCTCAAAGGCCCACTCTTCTCCTCTCAAGAATGCGGGTGTAGAATTGTTCAGCTGATGGTGGGTCGAGAAACGTGCCGCGATAGCACAAACAGCGAGGATCAAAACAGGAGGCAATGAGCCCGCCCTAGACGGATTAGTGATGTCAGACGGGATGTGGCAATCAGAGTACTAACTTCAATTTCCGCATGAAGCTTGGTTTATGAAGCAGATGATATGTTTGGCCATATATGTTTTCAAAAAATACCTGAGATAAATGCTCTTGAATCTGCTTTGATGGTAGGGCATCAGCACCTTCCGAAAGGAGTTTGTTTTCCTCGGCTTCCTGTATCATCAAGGAGGTCGGCTTCGAGCCGCTGACCATATTCGAATTTGACACGGATTTAGACCAGTTGTCAAGTTCGGGACCAAATGCTTCCTCGGCGCCTCGTTTTTTAGCTGCTGAGTTTCGAGCAAGAATTGTCCCTGGAATTGCGGGTTTCACAGTGGCCCTTGTCACTGAAATGGTATTGTCTTGCTCCTCCTTTGGCACAATCTTGATGATACGTTCTTCCATCCGCTTTAACCTTTTGTCAAGCATTGCCATATAGTCCGTCCGCGGAGCCGCCTTCCTCGTCGTAACTTTGTACACACATGGAATTCTTGCTCGAAGACAGTGCTTACAAGCAGGCTTCTCACCCGAGCACCGAATCTTCTTTCTCCGGCATGCTATGCATGCCAAAGGTAGCCTTTTCCTTTCTTTTCCGGCTTTGGTTTTTAACTCACTCCATGGTGGATTGGGATCGTTCTTTTCCTCCCTTGTCCTAGCGCCGAGATCAGTACCGTCAACAGGAGCTCCGGCATTCATCCCAAAATCGTCAGTATATCCGCCTTCTAACCCGCCGCCTGGCCTATTGCTTATAGGACTTGCATCTTCAGAGCCACCACTGACACTTATGTTTCCAGCCTGTCCAACTACAGCACTACTGAAACTTGCGCGAGGCATTGCTTGTATTGATGTGATCGAGCCTCGATGGTCCGATGCATGCATTGGTCCTGAGAGGTTGTAAGGATCGGACGAATTCTCCATCTTGGGTTCGCCCTGTATCGCATGGTCGGGCAATCCTTGGTACGAGAAAGAGAAGTCCGCAAATTGGGAGCTGGCGATAACATCAAGTTGTGGTGGCGAAGCTTGAACAAGCGAAGGGTTCGCATGTTGGTTGTCCATCAAGAATTGTCCCATGTTAACAGACTCCGGATGCATTGGCGCAACAGAGGTAGCATTGCTCTCAAAGTCGGATGGCCTGCGCGAATGAAAATTCAGAGGCGCTTGACTTGAGGACATGTTATTAATGCTCGGGAAAACTGGTGCCAGCACTCAGTGAACCTTTCCTGGCACCCCGTATACAGTGAAGCTATTGCGGGGTCGTAGGTATGTTTGGCGACATCCACCATTGACCGTATCACTCATTTCTCCATGCGATTGATAGAATCCAACGACGCATATGTACAGGAAGAATAGACGTGAGTTGTTTCAGTATTTTCTCGGTGTCGCAGTATCGCCAATATCAGAGATGGATGTACCTCGGGCGGGCAGGTGGATGTTGATCGCTGATTTGACGTCTTCAAATGCGGTTGGTGGAGGTACTGCTGAGGGTTTGCTGCTGGTGAAAGATAGAGAGATAGGTGGAAGACAGGCACGGCGGATCGTTTACAGAAGAGGAATGGACAGTGAGGTATGTGTATAAGGGGAGAATAAGGTGGTGACGACGTTTATCCGTTTTCTAGCGTTCTGGAGGTTTGGTGGAGCTTGAGTGCAAGAAATCCTGGAGCCGGGGTTCGTTAACGGTGTTTTGTCAGAAGCTCCTTGCAGCATCTACTAGTAAGGCTTTGGTGGCTGGCGAATACCGAACGACTGCCAGAAATTGGAAAACATCAACTTTGCCAAAGCCTAGAACTGGGGACAAATTTCACCTGCAACTTCTGTATAGGTTTCTCATGAAGGCACTGGGCCCCTCCCCCCCACAGGTCCAGGGACGGCCGGAACTGCAACTTATTCGTTAAGTGAATTGTCCAGATCACTCTCATCATCTAGTTCTTCCTGTCACCTTAGCACCCAGGACTTGGAGTGACTAGGCTAGGATGGCATCAAGCGTACTTCAATCCCCTAAATGTTCGGATTCTTATTGGCGTTTTGAGCCAGATTGGTGTGATTGTCTGCATACTCAAGGCCGTGGGAAATGGAAAGTCGACCACGCATAGTGCCTTGATGATCATCACACTTTGAGTCCGTCTTCTATCACCCCCAAGACTACTAGTAGATGCGGAGTAACGCCTAAATAAGCCAGCCTCGGCGCCTTTCCAGTCCCATAAGTTCCAACAACGGCCGCACGGCGGCGGTATCCCAATCTTGTCTATATGTAATATATATCTAAGAGATAATGTGCTTGTTTTGGTCAAAGCAGTGCGCTACCCAACCACCTGTGAGCCCTGGCAGCAGCCACGCAGGCCTCATCTCGATCTCAACTTGCATTTCTTCAGCAGCCTGACAAGATGGCGGAGATGGGTCCCTATTCCGGATGAATGCGGGGTCGAAAACCCGCTGAGAAAGTGGATTTGCACGACTCGCAAATCTCCTCGTGCCCATTTTCGCATGCATCACAATCTATTCTTCGGAGGATTATTCAAGTAGTTCACAGGGATCATAGGCCTCTGCCGTTGAGCCTATTGTTGCCTCCTCTTACATAGCTTGCGGATGACGCCGTATTGTCGTTATACACAAACTTCTGTGGTACTAATGGGATGCATTGCTCACAGTATTTATGTAGACCATGTCAGTGCTACCATGCCACCGTCATATGAAGTTGTAAGGCAAGGGTAGTTTGGCGGCATCCTAATAAACCTTTGGGGCTTATGGGGGTTCATGGTTAACAGGTCCTGGCTAAACGTTAATTGTGCATGATCCATGCTCCATACCAGCATGGCTACAAATATAAGAATCCTTGTATAAATTGTGCCTTACGTCTGGACGGATAGAGGGACAAATGGTTTGCGCATTGATCCTGGATGTGACAGTGATGTGATTGACTTCCAAGTTAGACTGTTTGTGGAAGAGTATGTCTAGGTAGAATCTGGATACAACGAACGCGGATTATTTAAGGTGGTGGCTGCCAAGAAAAGAATCCCATGTGGATGGCATTCATCTAGAAAGCCGAAAGCTAGGGGCTCTTTCTTGTCTCAAAGACATTGGGGCTTTGAGACGGTGTGGTCCCAAGAGAGTGCTTTAAGACAAAAACAGTATGATCACCAAGTCTCCGTCTCAGCTGAGGTTCTATAAATCTGCAAGCATTAGGTACATGTGTTCTAGATCAAGGAAAAGAAGAAAACGAATAGTAATTCACTTTCGTAACGCATTGGGCGAATCAGACACCATGGAGCTTGTTCTAGCTCCGGTACTGAGTCGGCACTTCCCAATTGCTACAAGGATTTGGGGGCTATAGGGATGATCTCTGGCAGTCCTTCGACGGAGATATGCTCCATAGGGTTTCTTGGCTCGATCAACACATGCCTCCGATAAAATAAAAATAATGGAGTGAACGTTTTCACAATGTCATCGTTCTAGAGATGATACCAACTCGCAGGCCTAGTACCAAGATAGCCGTCTCTGATTGCAAAGTTCAGAAGCCGATTTCACTTCATTAACCTTAATCTCAAAGAAATGTTCTCCTTGTCACAGCCTTGCAGTAAAGGAGTATCGTCTATCAGAGATTGAAGAGAGGCATTAGATACGTGCTTTAAAAAGTTCATACAAGTGTGGTGCGTAGAAATACATAAGAGATCATTGTCTTGAACCCTATAGGATATTTGACATAAGAATACTAGATACATTTTCCAGTCCATCCTTGAGCGTTATATTTTAGACTAAATATTTTAAGCACTATAGAAATTGAAAGTAAATATGACCTTTATCAGAGTGCTGATTGTTCTACAAGTTATGTAACAATAATATCTTATATTCCAAGTTCAATATTTTACCATAGCTTGCAAGGCTTATTATTGAGCATATCGATTTGGCATAGATCGCAAGGTCAATTTATTGCAATACTGCTCAGAAGACAAAGCTATTAAATCTGCTCCAAACTCATAACCCACCCATTGTAGATTCGTAAACTCTTTCTGCCATCTGTCACCGCCTTGGGTAGAGGATTGGGCGCAGCAACCTCGACATCATCTCAAGAACCCTTAAAATAGCATCAGATCATCATGAGAACAAATATCAGTTTCCAGTTCATCACTTCCTTTTCCACTCGCTCTCGAAATGTCTGAGTTTGTTGCTCAATCTACCATTCCAATAATATTTCTCTGCTCCTAAGCATTGTTGCATCGCGTCTCCCCAAAATGGCTGAGCTCGTTGCCCAAGCTGCTCTTCAGCAGGCTGGCAGACCTTTGAGCTTAATTCCTGTAGGTTTGAAGGAAGCTGCCCTTGATTCTCCGACATTTCGTGCAACCGCTGTCCATTTCTCGGATCAGGTCGAGATAATCGAGAAATGGCTGGACGCATACGTCAAGTCTATATCAAAGCTAGTTCACGATGTCTCATCCCTCGAGGAGACGTTTAACTCATTCCTACTTCGGTCGGTCCCACCTTCGAATGTTTCCGAAGCCGTCCTGGATCATGACTATACACTGTTGGCAATGAAACGATTTGGTGAGGGTTCCAGAGAATGGTGGTCGCAGGTCATATTTGGTATGAAGAGGATGGACTCAAATGTGGTGGATCCCATCAAGTCATTCATGGCTGGAGAGTAGGTTTATATTGCTTCACTACCCTTTGCTTGGGGCGAATGCTTACTTATTAAACTCTCAGGCTACGAAATTTTAAGGATGCCCGAAGGTATCTTGAACAATCTCAGAAGACTTTCGATAACACGTTGGCGCGATATGTCGGCCAGTCGAAAACCAAAGAGCCGTCATCATTAAGAGAGGACGCTTTCCAGGTTCACGAAACAAGAAAGGCATATTTGAAAGCCTCATTAGACTTTTGTCTGTTGGCTCCTCAGCTACGTTACACCATCGATAAGCTGCTTGTACGAGTATCCTCGGATCAGTGGCGTGAGATGAAACGTTCACGGGAAATTGGGGGTGGTAGCTTCGCAAAATGGGGCAGCGAGATGGATCGCGTGCGAGGATGGAGCAAAGAAATGGAAGCCGGCGAAAGTGTCTTTAGACGCGAATTGCAGGTTGCCAGACGAGAAATTGCAGAAGCCGCTGCTCTAGCATCCAAACCTTCACGAGAACTGGAAGACTATAACTTGTCTACAGTCGCCTTTCTCGGCTCCAAAGGCCCGTCGACAGTGAATATCCAATCCCAAGGAAAGGAAGGGGAACGTTCTGAAAAACAAGGATGGCTTTTTTTACGAACTATATCCGGAAAACCGGCCAGAACAGTTTGGGTCCGTCGCTGGTTCTACGTCAAGAATGGAATATTTGGCTGGCTTGTGCAAGGTGCAGTGTCTGGCGGAGTTGAGGAAAGCGAAAAAATCGGAGTACTTCTCTGCAATGTAAAGCCTGCTGTTCAAGAAGAACGACGCTTTTGTTTTGAGGTTAAGACTAAGAATCAGGCGATACTTGTCCAAGCGGAAACACAAGCACAACTCATGGAGTGGCTAGGAGCTTTTGAAGTTGCAAAGAACAAGGCTCTCGAGGCCAGTGCCAGCGATGATTATCAGCATCCCGGTGGAATTGACCCTGCTTTTGCCATCACCCCACCCTCTATCCCAGAATTTGCCGCGAAGGCTGTTGATGGTCATGGTGCGCATAGCAGTGATGATCTCGCTGCGGCTGGTTTCGATAGGTCAGGGACACTGCCGGTCCCGGGACCGGAGTCAGGGAATCTAGCTTCGAGGAGTAGTTTTGATGTCAGCGGCCCACGCCGATCTGTCACTACGAGGGAAGAGGGTGAGAGTGGGAGGGACCATGCCGCCAGGATCATGCAGAAACTTGATCTTCATCGAAAATCTACGATTTCTGCGGCAGATGGATCAACTTCGAATTCCCCTGCATCTGCGGGTGGTATTGCTAGTCTCATTTCTGCGAGTCATAACATTCTACCGGTAAACGCCCTTACCCAAGCTAGTCCGATCACTGCCACGAAGCCTCAGCTATCGCTTCCAACAGTTGCAGAGTCTCATACGAACACGTTGGCTCCAGCGACCCTTGCAAATCCGCCGGCCCCAACGAACTTGAGTAAATCTGCCGTTATTGTTAGTGGCGAGCGAGGTATAGGTGTTGGTCGAAGTGATGCGACTGGTGGTATGCCCAGCGGGATCATGGCCAATTTATGGGGTAGTAGTAACTGGGGTTATATCAATCGACTTGAGAGAGGAGAGATCAAGCCTCCCGTCTCGGCGAATCGCTCAATTCCTCCAAGTCCAAGCTTAAGACCTCTCGATCCGTCCCCCAAAATTGTTGGCGATGAAAACCGTAAGCCTGACTCCGGACTCTCCGAAGCCGTTCAAGCATCAATTAATACTTCCACTGATCCAGTTGCTAATTCAGTCCCATCTGCTTCGCATCGAAAAGCAATCAGCGTCGATGCCGAAGCGACACGTCTCCAAAACTTTGCTCCCAAACCAGAAGTTTTTCCAAGTAACTATCCGATAGAACTGAAGACTCAGGAAGCGCAGTTTCGTATGCTCTTTCCAAATGTTCCTCGCGAAGAGAAGCTCTTACTTGTCTTCCGCGCCACCTGGAATCCAAACGAACAGCAAGAGTTTCCTGGCAGAGTTTACGTTACTCAGAATGACTTGTACTTTTACAGCCATCACTTAGGTCTTGTCCTGATTTCGGGGGCAAGCATGGATAGCATTGCTGAAGTCACTGCAGCACCTGGCAAAGACTGCGACTTCATATTCCTTCATTTGCGCGGAGACATCTCCAAGACGGGGTATACAAGGATAACTATCAAAACATTCTTGGAGCCGCTCCGATTACTTCAATCCAGATTGAATTATCTCATTGACGTATCTCAGTCACACGAACCCATGAGCCTCGAGAATATCATGATAGCATTGATCAAAATGGAACATGACGATCCAACCAGAAGTCCTAGTATGGAGAGCTGGGAAGATGTTGATGTCAACACGCCAATTGACGATGGAACTATTGCAGGAAGGAGCAGAAAAGACAAAGACTTGAGAGCGACAATACATGTTGAAAAGGGCCTTCATCATCTCGGCAAGCCTCACAAGGAAGTCACCAAAATTCAATTGCCATCACATCCTGTGATTTATGAGCCGGAGAATATGCAGCGAAAGGCAGTTGAACGACAATTCGAAATCAGCCCAAAGGCATTGTTTCACGTAATGTTTGGGGATAAGAGTGCGGTCTTCCAACTACTCTATCATGAAAGACGAGCGCAACGCATCGCTCAGGGGCCTTGGACTCCACTGGAAGGTGGCCATATGCGCAGAGACTTCCAGTTTCAGATCGACTATTTCGACGTGTTCCGTCGAGCTCGACAAGCAAATGTGATCGACTACCAAATCATTGAGGTCATGAATGATCACATCTGTTACGTTGTTACAGACTACAAGACTCCCTGGCATCTGCCGCATCATAAGGACTTTATGCTGATTTCTAAGATTGTCATTACACATGTCGCAAAGTCTAAATGCAAATTGGCGATATATACTAAAGTCAATTGGTCGAAGACACCAAAGTTTTCCAAGGGTTTAGTTGAGAAACAAGCCCTCGACGATTCCAATCTTGATGCTCTAGACTTGGCGGATGTTATAGCAGACCAAGTTCGGAAATTGGGACCTCAGAGTAGAACCAAGAAAGCCATACACATATTTGGACATGTCGGTCAACAAACATCGGTCTCTCTTTTCTCTGCGACCGACTCGAGCAGCTCAAAGCGTCCTCAGATCAAGCAACGCACCCTTACGAATATGTTGGTTGAAACAATCGGCTCCTTCGGCGAGAGTGCAATATCATCCTTAATGATGTGGTCATTTGCAGTCCTTCGGTCAATCTGGAAAATTTCCAATGCTCACAGCATTCTTCTTATAGCGCTAATAGCCAGTTTGCTTGCGAACGCCGTTTTCACGTCCAAAGACACCTCTGGATGGTGGGCTGAGCGTAATGCTGCAAAATTCATGAACAGAATTGGGGTTGGACCAAATCCTATGATGAGCAAGGCGATATATTTGAAGGATTTGGACGATGCCTTGACAGCTCTGCCTACGGAGCTTTTAGGGCAATCAGGCAGCAGGTGGTAAGTGAAGACTACCCGGATCTCTCTTTAATGGAACATACTAACGGGCTCGTCAGTTACGCTCAATTCAGGGACATAGCGAATGTCACAGACATGGATTCTCCTTATCAAACGGCAGGAACATCCTTTTCGGAGACAGCCACACGGTCAACGGCTAAGAGACTCAGGCGAACCCGTCAGCATTTGGGTTCATATCGTCATGATCTACTCATCGCGATGCGCGTAGTGAATAATGTGGAGAGGGAAATGATGAGGGCAGAGTGGGAGAATTGGCTTCTGGATGAGAATACTAGGTGTAAGCGGGTTCAGGTGATGTTGCGAGAGAATCGAACCAATCTTCCACCAAGCAGAAAAGTCAAAGGCGTGGAGCAACAGGTGATAGATGCCAAAGAACGGGAGAGACATGGTAGAATGGATGAACTAAGGCGATGGCAAGAAGAGTATTGTTCGAGTTGCAAAGCTGAACAGGAAGTTATCAATGAAGGACGAAAGCATCTTGCATCTGGTTAGGTGTGCTTGTATATGGATTATGGAAAGGGCATCATTATTGCTTTGAGCGAGGCGTTTGGCAGATCTCATGGATGTATTATTGCTCTAGACTGGCATGTACAAATATACCTGAAATATTATGCACCTGTTTCTCGGAGTTGTGAAAGTCTCGTCGTGGCCTTCGTGGCCTTCGTGGCCTTGGACGCCGGAGTGAGCCCCGAAGATGCGCACACGTCACTTCTGGCCCCGCGAAATTGTTCCAGCCACAACAGGCTTTTGTGCTGTACCACCCACCGAGCCACGATGATGTAGATGTCGTCGTCTGTTTAGATCTGGTCGGATTGACTTTACAATCCCATTCATTTGCCAATTATGCTTCAATCTGGAATCACTATCTACTGTCAACTTGTCTGCACATTGCCATTTTCTCATATACGGTGGATCTATTCCTTCGATTTCCATGTTTACAATCTGTGACAAGCCTCGGACTCCAGCAATTATATTACTCTGCCTACCAATTCATGAACGAGGCTGATATTTTATCCTCGATTGATTTCTATCCAACGTTTCTGTGACGATTGTACAGCTTGAGCAAACGCAATGGCGGCTCTTCATGAAGCGCTCAAGGCTCTGGGACCCGCAGACTTCTTCGAAGTTCCCATAGATGACCTCAAACCGTTCCTATCCAATGCCTTTAGCAAAGGACAATTACTTGTCGACTCTGTACCAATTCCCGCCCCTTCCGACGAATTCGCCTCTACGGGGCGTTCACGTTCGAACACCACATCCTCAATCGCATCGTCTGCCTCCGAAATATCCTTTTCCTCTGCACGATCCCCTTCTCCTCCCGCAGATGTTGAAGCGTTACAGAAAGAATGGAAGACGGTCAAGCTGAATCCGAAGGAGAATCCATTGGGGATGAATGTTTACAAATTGGGAGCGAAGGATGGGAAGGGCTCTTGGTTTGCGAGGAGAAGTGTGCATGAGGGATTGGGATTCACAAAATGGAAGAAGGGTCTGGAGCGAGAGTTTCCTGAAACAATGAAAGTTCAGGGAGGACCCGGAGAAGGAAACATCAGAGGTATTGGTGGGGAGCGGAGGGTGGCATACAAGAAGGTCGATGGTGTGGGGAAAATGGAAGGCAAGCTTCCCTCCTTGACCCTTCATTCTTCCGTTCTAATTCTACTTTAGTGTATCATCTCAGCGCCCAATTCCCTGGCCCAACTACGCCAAGAGACTTCGTCACCCTGTTCTTAACCTCTGATCAAGCACTATCAGATCAATCAGGAGGAGAAAACGAGGTGCCACGACATTTTATGGTAATATCAAAACCCTGTGTACATCCAGAAGCCGCTCCGCGGGAAGGCTATATAAGAGGCCAATATGAATCTGTTGAATTTATCAGAGAGATTCCTATCCATAAAGCACCTACAAAATCCGCATCTACGACGGATCTCCCTAGTCAGGGTCATACGCGAAATAGATCTTCTACTTTAGGAAAAGAAGCTATACTACGGAACGCCATGAAGAAAACATCTTCCGGTAAGGATGAAAATCTCTCACCAACTTATGACAAGGCCTCAGCATCCGAGAATGATCTTTCTCCTGGTGAAGGAAGACCGAGAGGGAAAACAATCTCATTTGGCAGTTCCAGAGGTCACGACGCGAAGGGAGAGAATGTGGATACTCCTAGGGATAGCGACGAGAGTGAAAGCAACCCCATAGAATGGATCATGATCACTAGGAGTGATCCTGGTGGAAGCGTCCCGCGGTTTATGGTCGAAAGAGGCACACCTGGTGGGATTGTTTCTGACGCAAGCAAATTCCTTGATTGGGCCTGTGCAAAGGATATCGAAGATTTCGAGTTAGATGATGAGGCTGATATCGATGTGAATGTTCAAGATGAACACAAACATCACCACGATCACAATAAGGACTTACACAATTACCAAACAAATGGCCATTTGGCAGGACTGGAAGAAGAGAAAGCCATTAATTCTGGTTCTCCAGGTTCTCCAGAACAATCTAAGACTAATGGTGGCGGATTCTACGGTATGGTTACAGGAGCTGCTGGTGCCGCCGGTGCCATAATCGCCTCCCACACACCAGCCATCATCTCAGACCACTTGCCAGGCGTCTCCCACGAAATTACTGAACCCAACGGCTCTTCACGCCGGAACTCTGTATCCTCAATTTCCAGCACCTCATCCTATAACTCCTTCACATCCGCGCTCGAAAATCGCTCTAGTCACCCCTTCAACGACGCCTCCTCCACAAAAACCACCGACTCCACCGTCGAAAGCAAAGCACTGGCCTCCAAAGACAAAGAACTGGCGAAACTTGAAGAAAAGAAACGCAAACTCGACGAGAAATTAAGTAAAGCGAGGGAAAAAGAAGTTAGTAAAAAAACTGAGGATAGCGCGAAAGAAGAAGAGGCTATTAAGAAAGCAGAAGAGAAACACGAGAAAGAAGTGAAGAAGCAAGAGGAGAAGTATAAGAAGGAGGTTGAGAAGTTGGAGAGGAAGAAGCAGAAAGAGGAGAGGAAGGCGGAGGAGAGGAGGAAGAAGGCGGTGGAGAAGGATGAGAGGACGAGACTGCTGCGGGAGTTGGAGGAGGTGAGGGCGGAGGTCGGGGTCTTGAGGAAGGAGAAGGAAATACTGAGGGCGCAGGTGGGCGATTTGCAGGCAGAGAATACGACGCTTGCGGCGAGGGTAGGAAAGTTGGGACTGCAGGGCGAGGAGGTACTGAGGGAGGTGAGGCAGGAGGTGGGGAAGAGTAGGAGAATGAGAGCCAGTAGCTTGAAGGGGTTAACGAGGACGATAAGTTTTAAGAGTAGCTCGAGTTCGGAGAAGGATAAAGAGCAATTGGCGCCGGTTCCGAGTTGATGATTTGGTTCAAAGATTAAGGCGTTGTTCTAGAATAAGCATTTTGTGGATATGGACATAGAATACACGAGATGAATATAATGCTCGCCTTTGCCCAGCACCTTTTTATTAATATTTCTTAATTAAAAACTTATGTTTAAACATTACAGTTATAAACAAAACAAGACAGCCATCAAACCGGCGCTGTCCTCCCCGCACTACAACTCCCACTCAAACTCTCACAGGCCAACGTCAAATTCGCCGACGAATTCCCAATCCAAAACACAAAAGGCTCTGTCCCACTGACGGGAATAACCCAATTCTGGCTCACCACATCCCAGATACTTAAATCCTTTCTCGTAATTTCCAGACTTACAGTCTCAATTGCCCCTGGGGCTAGCGTATCAGTTTTCTCAAAAGCCCGAAGTTGGATAATGGGTGTATCCCATGGGTTATCACTCGGGTATTGCACAAAGATCATTACGACGTCTTTGCCTGCCACGGAACCGGTATTGGTAGTGTTTACAGAGAGACTGAACATGATGTCCCAGAGCGCGGCGTTGCCGCCTTGGGATCCACCGGCTGGAGGGTCGGGTTGCGGCGTTGTGGTGTACCCGGCTGGGTAGGTGAAAGTGCCGGTTAAGGAGATAGCTTCGGGGTCGTCAAGGTACGGGTAGAGGTAGCGCCAGATGCGGGTGAAGGTTGTTGGCCATGCGACTTCAGCTGCGGCAGGGATAGCGCTGCTGTAGACTGGTGTTGAGCCTTTTGGTGCTCGTGCTGGAGGTGTGGAGGTCAAGGGAGTGACTGCTGTGATGGTAGCACTTGTTCGCGAAAACGTGGTGTAGGATAGGCCGTGACCGAATGCGTATCGAGGGGTGATTCCGTTCTTGTTCAGGCTTCGGTAGTCGATGTATAGTCCTTCGGAAAACGTGTCCTGCACTTGGAAGAATTCGAACCCGACTAGACTGACGGAAGATGGATAATCTGATTCTGCTTTTGGAATGGAATATGGTAGGTGTCCGCTCGGTGAGTAGTCGCCGAACAGAATATCTGTCAAGGAATCTCCAGCTTCTTGGCCCGGTAGATGGGCAAACACGACTGATTTGACAGATGGAAGATTTATCCAGTTCTCCACGAGGATTGGCCCTACGGTATGCACTACTACAATCACTGTAGCATACATTGCTGCTGCTGCCTCAACAAGGGCATCGCCGTTGTGCCAAGCGTAAAGTCCGCTTGAGGAGCGATCGCCAGCATTTCCCTCAACTGTGTACTGGTTTTCACCCGAATCACTGTTGATAAAGACAATTGCAATGTCTCCGGAGGCCGCTGTGAGTCCAGATGGGAAAGAGTCGCTAGAGTAATAAGTAACATTGGCGGCTTTACGCTTGATAGCATCAATAGGAGCGTCCAAATAAGGATAATTCGCAGTTCCTACAAAAGTCAATCATCATTCAAACCTCCTTGTCATGACCACATACCACTTCCCCAACCCATTCCGAGCACGCCTGTATCACAGCTTCGTTGGGTACATGCATTAATACCATCCGGGTTGTTCTCCGCATCTGAACCGAAAACCTTCAAAACAGCACTTGTCGTGAGCGGAAGCGTGTTGTTATCATTTTTCAACAACGTAATAGCTTCCCTCGAAATATTCCTTGCAACCTTATAATGATCAGCTTGGACATTAACATATTGGTTCGTGACGCAAGTTGGTGATAATAGTGCTGCAGGATAACAAAGTCCGGTGGCATCCGCAGTGTTAGCTGAGAAGTTTGGCAATGGGTAATCCTGATCTTGTCCAAATTGGTACCATGTTGCCACGATTCGAGTAACCATATCGTTCAGGCGAGACAAAGGAATTGTACCATTAAGGATACTGGTTGAGAGGTCGTACGCCCAATATGAAAGGCCAAGTAACGGAATGTCTCCATCTCCCTGGAAGATCGGGGAGTTAGTACCTAGTTCTTAAGGACGGGTTTGGAGTTGAGGCAATGTCTCATGAGCAAACAGACAACTTCTTAAGCAACTCAATGTCTTGAGTGCAAGAATATTGTCCAATTACTTATGAAACTACCTGGGACGGGAGTTTTTACTCCCCGATGTTCCTTACAGGCATGGACATATCAAGGCCCGAGAGAGCTGAGCTCACTCCTCCAATTTGGGCAAGCCAGTCAGTCATTACCAACCCTTGAAAACCCAACTCGTCTTTGAGGATACCACTGATGAGTTTGCTATTTTGAGAAGCCGCACTTCCATTCACGTCATTGTAAGATGTCATCACAGCTCCCACTCCAGCTCTGATACCCTCCGCGAATGGCCAAGCATACAGCTCATGGAGAGTGCGATCGTCGATATTACTGCTGATAGCTTTCATCAGCCCATGAGGGATGATATCCATTCGGTACTCTTCCTGCTCGTTGCCAATGAAATGTTTGATCGTCGCTATCACACCATTGGCTTGCATTCCCTTAATAGTCTCAGCACCCCCAACAGCCTGCATCACGGGATCTGCTCCGAATCCTTCCCAGTTTCGTCCTCCTCTTGGCTTTCGACCCAACGGTCCCACGGTAGGACCCAGTTGTATATTGACTCCCTTGCCACGTGCTTCGGCTCCGATTGCCAGTCCTCGTGCGTACATCAGATCTTTGTTGAAGGTTGCACCAGTAGTGATACCCGCTGGGAACGCCGTGTTATTGTCTGTAGAAGCAATCCCCAAAGCAGAATCTTGTAAACACAAATTTGGGATGCCAAACCGTGGCGCTGATCCTGTATTTCCTACACATGGTCCCATCAAAAGCCCAGTGCCAGTCGTCAAATTGACCTTTTCGGCCAGTGTCATGTTAGCTACAACTTGCTGGGCTTTCGCATATGAGTCTGTCCAGTTTGCTACCCAGCCACCTGGCGGTGCTGGGTAGTACGGAGGCGACGAATATCCCGCGGGGACATCATCTCGCGCGGTGATCGAGCCAGCTTGAAGCTTCTGTAATCGGTTTACATCCGCCGCGAAGTCAGGCTGAGATATTAACGTCTCCCCCAAAGAGGCGAGCGCAAGAACAGAGGCGAAGTTGAACAGCATATTGACGCGTCGAGTAAGGACCCCGACGAGGGGAATTAATGAGAGCGTAAGATGGAGGAAAAGGCTTATTTGAAATCCATAAATGCTTGACAATGTCACTTTCAAGAGAGAAGATAGTACGAGAGGAGATGGCACACGTAGAGTGGCATTACGTAGTATTTAAGACATCAGGACTAGTAGCGGCACGAGCTGATCGATCAAGATTCAAGCCAGCTCCGACTCTGTGGATCTCATGAGAATAGAAACCTTGCCACAAAGCCAGAGACACAGCCAAATTGGGACACCTTGGTCCAATTGCTTGTATTTTGGTGTGGTTTAAGACAAGGAAAGGCCATCCCGTGACCCGGATAATGTCTTGATAGAGGATGGTCATGGCCAAAATTGGTCCTCGGCGGCAGGGCTGCGAGATTGCGATCAGGCGCAGATCCATCGGTGCAATTCCCAATTGGTTCTAAGCACCGAAGAACGATGGGCACAGCCTTGTGTTGCAAGGCTGTTCTTGAGTTGATGCCCTCCATGAAGTTGAGAGCAACGACCAGATGGACACGATTGATAGCCCAATTCATGCACGTCCTGAATTGTGTCGACTGCCTCCCGACCTCAGCGCTGCGAATAAACTTTGAAAGAGCGGATGGACTCGCAGGCTATGGACACTGACACGTGAAATGCAATGCGAGATTTAAAATAGGCATTATCAAGCGTTTTATACTTTTCAATAGTCTCTCAAGAGGAGACTGGGACTGCCATCTCTTTCGGCAATCTCGATACTATATAGTAACCTCCAATCTGATGGGCGCCGTAAGGTGGGGTCAAGGCATCAAAGCATTAAAGTACAAGATGCATTAATCTCTAGCGGCCGTGTTTAGTAGTAGGCTTCGTTCTCTGTGCGTATTTTTGCGAGGGAGAGTTATTATCCTCGTCATAAAAGGCGAGTATCTTCGACCATTTACCCCTATTCAATTTAGAGCCGATTGTCATGTGATCTCAACGTAAGCTGAATCTAGGTACCCTTAAGGGAGGTAAGGTAAGGTAGGGTACCTTAGCCATTAAGGTTCCTAGGTCAGCACTTCTGAGAGCACAAGGCTGACGGCTTCGCTGACCTCCAAAACGAAACACTTCCCCTTCTGAGCATCATTGGGTACCGCCAACCTGGAGCAACAGAATATCAGCAGACTAACAGCCCTACGCAAGCCAGGGCTTTGAGGAGAACGGGGATGATTGAGTACCAACAAAGTTCGGAAAGGAGGCGAAAGTCTCGAGGTAGATTCGCACAATGGGAGGATTAATCCTCCTGAGTATGTCGATTTGGGATAGACATTGACGCTTCTGAATGTTCTATTTCAAGATAGACATCGGCGATGTTGAATGTTTCAATTTTGAGTCAGACGTTAGGGATCCTGAATGTGTCACGGTAGACTCAAATCCACCGTTGGAAATCCTGTAGTGGCAAATAAAGATTCGTAGGCATCCATATCGAGGGACGCACTCAAATCAGCTCCAACATCCCTGCTCGTAAAGCAGCCAATGGGACACTTCCCCGCAAATCCGAATGCCACCCTCCTCCTATCTGACATCCTGCTGAGGGTTTCTAGTCCCACCTCCTCCTTCCAGACAACGAGCTGAGAAAGGCATCTAAATAATGCCCAACACCACAAGGATGAAATTCTTTAGATTCATGCATCACAAGGGTAAATGCAGGATTCAAGGTGTTGTATGACTTTCAATTACTGTTAAATACTAGAGAATAATCGCCACCAGGACGAATAGCGAACCCAGCATCTCATGCTTTCGCTGCACGGCAGTTTGAGCGCTCTCACACAGCCAGCTTCCATTCGTTTATCCTTCGAGAAAAAGACTTCTGTATGTATGCAGTGTGTGAGAATATAGTGAGATGAGCTACAGCCCGATCCTCCAGCCCCCAGAGATTCCCGCCGACCCCCTTCCCAAATAAGCTTCGACCCCCGACTCGCAGGAGCATCCCGAATTCGTATTTGTGAGAGAGTAGGTGGAGGAGGTAGGATTGCCGAAAGATAGGGCAGGCCGACTAACAATTACACCGTGAATCGCGCAGCGAGAACGGTTTTGTATCGTCTGTATAATCACCGAAATATCCTTTCGTCGTCAAACACGCAAGCGTGCTCTACTGAGAAATCCGCACGCAGATCCCCAGCCCGGTATATGCTCCTTTATCCCCAATCCATCATGATCCACAATAGCCCATAGTCCATCCTCCAAAACCAAAAAGAGACATCAAGCCATCTATCGGCCGAGTAATTGTGTGGGGTATAATTAATCATGACAGATCGTAAAACAGTGCATAATGCCGCAAGACAAACGAAAACAGAAAGATCGAATGATAAGAAAACAATTATGTGCCTCCCAACGCGCCGAAATCCTGCATTGCTGCGTTATTCCCCTTTCTTTGGGTACTTTCTTTATAGTTTGATAGCCAGAAAATGCTCAACAAAATACCAGCCCGGTCCTGCCATATGCGTTGAAAGGAAAAACCGAGCTCGCGGCTGTTGGGTGTAATATCTTTTAATAAAATAAAAATGACGAAAAGCCGACCCGGTAAAAGCAAAAACTCGCTACGCTAAAAAGTCAAGAGACAAAGGGAATGGTATCCATTATATACGTGGGATAAGGAGATCGAAAATAGGTGGAGTAGATGTGTTCCCAAAAATGTCGCTCAATCGCTGATGAGTTGATGATGCCAAACGCCGCCCAGAATGCTTCTCCGAAGGTATCAAATGCCGCTAAAATTCGTTCGATGGTATTCTTCAAGCAGGTTCTTTTGATGTGCACGCGTATCTGTGAATGAAGCTATGGAGATGGTCGTTGGTGCCCGACTAGTACCCGGTGTGGGTAGTAGTGTAGTTTGTAAAAGTACCGGGCCTTGGTTGTCACATAGTTGTCGCATATTCTTGGTACCTATCCCAACCAAACCCTCCGTAGCCAACACTGACGCCACATTGCTGTTGCGCTAGCACGCTAGGTAAGGGAAGGGAAGGTATAGGCGCACTGACTTGGGGAGAGCTGTAGAATATGCCAGACGTTGAGTACGGTTGACTGTAGGAGGGCGTAGGAGATGGAAGTTGGATCTCGCTCAGGTTCATACTGGCCCATAATGAATTTGAATCGACCGATGATGTTGTGCTCGGACTTGAAGGGATCACTCTCCAAGAATCGACGGGAGCCGAAACTGAAGACTGAATGCTTGGTTGTGACCACCAATTGGCTCCAGCTGGTGAGCTAGGAAGCAAAGGTGGTGGTCGAACAACGTCCACAATCCGAGGTGGCGGGGGCAGTAAGGGAAGGAACAAGCCCATGATATTGTTCTTGACCTCGTCGCTCTTCCCACATAATAATTCGCCAGCACCATCTTCTTCTAGGCCTTCCAAGGCTGAAACATGCGTCCGGTAGACAAACTTGTTGATCGCTTGAATGAATTCTTCATGCAACTTTTTGACCTGAAGCTCTTTCTCTGACCAGTTATATGTATTGGCAGCGATGTCGACACAGTGGATTTCCTTGTGGTATTCGATGAGAGATTCTATCGAGTCCGGTGTGAGCTTATAGGCGACCTCATTCCGTAGTACCATGTCCACATGAACGATATAGGCTTCAATATGTATGAGCTGATAGTTGAAGAGAGCTTCGATTAAAGGGTTGGGGTCCTTCCGTAACTCGGAGTCAGGCGCCTTCGGTAACATCAGAGAAGTAAGAGTCCATATCGCGGTCGAAGATGATAACGTTTCAGTCAAACATCTTTGGTGTTGAGGTACGCTGTTGAGAGGACGCTTGATGCGGTTTATGCGCTTCAGCGTTTGCGTTAGCCATGGTTCCACCTTTGAACTTAAGACAACATTGACAGAAGATGCTCTTGGTGCGAAAGCCGCTGCCGAAGCTGGCAGTAATTGAGGAGGCATCGGGTTGTGTTTTTGTCTGAGGATATATAACCCGGCTATCGAAGAGCTGATGAGGCGATGAGATATTCGAGGGCGAGGCGAGGCGAGGTCAAGTTCTACTAGAGAGAGAGGACAAGCTGGGAAACACAAATGAGAAGGTAAAGAATAAAAAGAATAGTAAGAGTATCCTTCGGCGGTCCCAAAACAAGGGAATTAATTTGCGCGCCTTAGAAAGGTAAAAGAGATACCGACGAATAATCGTGGGGAGGAAACTTGACTGTTTTGCGAGGCGGAGGGGTATTATAGCGGTCGGGGGACAGCTTTAGGCGTCACTGGCGAGCCCGGGCTCAGCCGCTAGTTGGATTAGGCACTACCAATTCGCCATTGAGGACCCTCGCTAGAAAAAAAAGAAGATCTCGGAGAAAACAACTGGAGCAGTGGGCTGTGTTCGACCTGCATATATCGTGGCGGTAGTATGCAGTATGCTTCGCACCTAGGTCATACACCAAGGGCCACCATGGGCCCATACCAAAGCAGCTGAAAGCGCAGAAAATCCCGCCCACTTGACCCGTCACTGACCTTTTCGCCCACTTGCAACTAATATTCGTGCATATGCACTATCCATCCAAGCTGCTATGAGCGAACAAGAGAAGGCAGTAAGGAAAGTTGGAATCGCGCTTATGCCGAGTCCCATGTTAATACCAGGGAACCGGATTATGTCAAGATTCGCCGCAGAAACAGTAACGCCCCCCAATTCGCAGGTCCTGGAGATTGTTTCAACGCCATCAGCCGCGTCTAGTATTATCTTGAAATTGCAGTTGAGGACGTCTCCCAGTAAGAACACCAAAAACGGATATTTGAAACTCTACTTTCCAGATCCAGGGCAAGAATAAGGATGGCTAGGGCTGAAGATCCCATGATCGCAAAACGCGGTTCAGGCGGGGTCTCTTCCAGAGTCCTCGAAGGAGGTATGCAGCCGAGGCTGGCCATGCCAGGTGATAATGTTCATGATGACTCGCATGTGTGCAGTGTGCAGCGGAGGATGAAACATTGTAACTTCTGGGTCCGATGATTGTACAGTGGACGACGAGTCTGTGATTGATTGCGCCAGCTGCTGCATAGATCCGTATGTTGCAGTCTGGTCAACCTCGAGTCTCGCAAAGCTCAAGATTGGACCTCATTTCAGATCCAGAATGCCAGAACAGGAGTCTCCTGCATGAATAGCTTCGGTCTACCAGTCCTCTCCTGATTATGATCTGGGGTAAGATCAACCGGGACGCTCCTGGTTTTCGTATTCTGGTGAAGCTCTTGCCGCGTAGTGATAGAAAACGGCCCTTGCTGGATGTTGTGCTAGAGAGGGTGAGGGAATGAATGCTGACCTGTAGATGGCATATGCTCCTGCTGACTATATTTCGACCAGGGTCGTTACGAGGCACTTCTGCAAGACCATTCGTTGGACCCGACAACAGTTGTTTTTGACGGGGTGGGCCCTACTGAGACTTTTGGCACTTCTAGCATTTGATTCGCTCATGGCTACGGAGTCTGGTTAAGGTCTCGCCATCTCTTGCTTCACCGCGCAAAATTAAGTGGAGGAACCGAGCACACAGCGTCTGTCGGGCATACAACAGTGCAAGTTTGAGTGAGGCAAAATAGAATAATGCATCATTATTTCCAGCATGATCGTTGACTGCATCAAGAACATCAAAGGAACCGGACGAAACCGAACACACAGGCCTTAAACCTGCGGCTTGCACCCCGGGTTTTGAAGGCGAAAGGGGGCTGGTGAGTTATAAAATTAGAAAGGATGCTTTAGCGAGGGCTGTGTTCTTCAAAATTCGGACCTCCCGGCGCAACTCTATCTACCGGCTTCTCCTAAGTAATGCATCATGGTACCACGTACGATTCTCTGCATGGGCCGGTATCAACGACGTGACTCGACTCTTGGCAAGTTCGGGTGAAGCAGATCTCCAAAAATGCCAACATCTCGAGACCTGAGTCCTAACGGACAGAGTGTGAAAAGGAGAGAGGCCCTTTTTCCCTGTACAAGGAAGTCGTGGACTTGAACACGAATAGCATCCTACGATCCTTCAATCCTGCAATAAAGCGCTTTTGCCCGTTGAAAGCCCGACACATGCTGGCATGTGACTCTTTGCGCGGCTGATCATCGCATGTCGTCGGGCTTCTAGAAACGCGTAATCAGGGTTTTGACGCCCTCAAGATCCGCAGTCCGAGCACAAACATGTTTCAAGTTTCGAAAGAAAGGCTGGGAAGCCTATCGATAGACGGTAGTTGCATACCCCAGTCTATAGAACTGGTATGAAGATCACCGAGGATCCGGGTAGACGGCTATCATCGTATCAGGCGAATTCTAACTCGTACCCGTTCTTGTTTGAAAATGCACTGCATGTATCCTAGAAAAGCTGAAAGCTGATCCGAATATAACACATGCATGAAGCCATATACATGAATCTTGTTTCAGTATATAAGGACCTCTGGACGACTTGTTGATAGCAGTGCGCTTGGAGTGAGGCGGTGCAGATTGACAAAGTTGTCCGAAACGTAGTTGCTTTTGAAGTTTCGAAGTATAATACTCATCTTATATAGGGCCTGGTAGGTGGTTCGTTTATGCGAAGGACGACTAGGTTCGGAACAACTGGAACAAGAGTTACATCCCATGACATACCGTCGAAAAAGAAACATCGATGCCGATCCCATCCATTAATCGAACGGTATATTGTCACATTGATGTATTTCTCTTAAAACAAAGATATGTGAAAGTTCAATTCAACATAGATAAAAGCCAAGTCGAATAAGAGCAATCATACCACCAGTTAGTTTTGCACATGGCTTATTGGACGTCCTCAATTTCAGTGTGGGAGGCTGTGCAAAAGCTGATGCAACGTCGTCTGTGTAGAGAACATCTCTCTTCAGATTGCTGATAAATCTTTGAAGCCCGTTATCAAAAGCCTTGGAACAGTGATGCATTGCTTTTGGGTCGACCAAGTAGAGAACGACGATTGCTTCATCTAGGCACCATCTCCCGATAGCCGGCGATTCCAGCTTCGCACAAAGACGCTCCGCGTTTAAAAGTGGGAAGGAGCCACCGGACTACCAAAGTAGATCAAAGCAGACCCAATCTTTGAGTAGAAATTTCTCTCTCAAAATGGCCGCTCCAGGAAAGAAATTCTCCTTCTCCCGCCTCATCACCGACATGGTTCCAAACTTTGCTCGCGACGATCCTAACGATGTAAACCTCACACCAAAGCAAGCCGATAACCTCCTCGAGTATCAACTTGCACTTCCTCATTCTCGCTACTTGCAAGAAGAAGCATTCTTCGTCGCCGGCATCGCAAGCGCTGAGTCTCTTTCCAAAAAAGTCCACAGGGCTCTCGTGAAGCACAAGATCATCCTCCCAGTCCCAGAAGCATCATCAAGCCAAGGCGCCACTAAGGAAGAGACAATGACGGTAAACACTTTTGGAGTCACAAAGAATTTCGCAAATCAGATATTCATGATTAGCGTCCACGCTCAGAGGAAATTGGTTGGCTTGTTGTTCTTCTGGGAGGAGGAATGTACAAGGTGGCAATTGTTGGATGCAGAAGGGAGAGAGATCCAGTCGGCATTAGATACCGATGGTCAGAATGAAGATCTGGAAATTGCACTTGCGGCCGTTGAGATGAAGAAGAAGTTATTACCAAGTCAGAGAGGTGAGGGAACTGCTAATGTTTCGAGTGGAAGGGGGCATGAGCTGCCGACTTATGCCCAATGAATTTGAAGAGCTTGGATTGGATCGGAGTTTGGGATGGAGGAAAAGAGTTTGTCTCTTATCTTTGATATTGTAAGGTGAATCGGTTTCTTTTTTTAATCAACTTGAATGGGAGGGGGCAATTTTCGCGAGGTCATTTTAGCTACTTTAATTTTCCAATCAATGTCCATCTTAACTTCATAAAACCTCAACTCTCCTCGATCATCTACCTTTCCTTCTTCCTTCGCATCCGTTCCATGACTTCCAAGTTCAACATGGTAAATGCAAGAGCACACGCCATGGCCTCTACTCAATTTACAAAGGGTTGGGATGAGCTCTTCAGTTCCTACAACACTGAAATCGAGCAGAAACGCGTGCACCGTAGCAATACCAAGATTCTTCACGTTGATAAAGCACACATACCTTGGCCGTCTACCAAAAACAACCCTTCTCAGGAGAACCATTGCAGACTGTACAGATTCCTGCCGAGATCAGCGAGCAATATGTCACTCTCCCCACAAACCTTCATAGCATCTAGCTAGACTAACAGCCAACAGGATATTCCAAGCTGCATCAATCTCTTCTTCGAAACCCATCCTTGCTTCAGAACTATCTACCTTCTGGACAAGAACCGACAGCGCTACCTTATCATCCCTGCCAGCCACCACCACTCTCTCCTGGCTCTCGAGTGCGCATTGGCTGTATTGCTAGATCTTTAAAGAACGAGTCGAGCTTTCTACAATCAGTTTCGCTCCGGAGTAGACTACGAAAAGTCTGAAATTTAAGCAAGCTAAGTATTTGTCCCCAAAATGCCTTTCGACATTTTTTAAGGACGGTTCAGCTTCCTATGAAGTACATTGCTATAATCTTTCGACGTATCGGATCATGAAAACTGATTTAAGAAGAGTTCTACCTCGTAAATCTAACTGCAGACCATACACATTTCATTCCCTCTTGCGAATGACGGGTGCCATCTCCCAGGTCTTTACCCTTACTTCCTCCAAGAACCCTTTACTCAAGATTTCAGGAACTAATTTACGCACACCCAACATCACGGATCTATAGACATCGACACAATATGGAAGTTCTTATTTGAAATATCCTCGCCCTGGTGTTATTGGTGAGATATTGGACAAACTGCTGGGGGTGGAGTGGGGGTAAGGTGGAGGGGGGAGGAAAGGGTTGATACTGGTGATGATAGTGTAGAAAGGGAGTCAAGGCCGGCCGCTTTGGAGAGTGGAGAAAGGGAAGGATTTGGTGTGGGGTATTCCTTCGAAAGTGAAGAAGGTAGATTTAGGATGATGGCCGATGCTCTAGCTGGATGCGTGCTTGCTGAAGTCGTATTGTCAGTGTAGCGTGCAACCAGGGACGCACGGGACATAAGGTATTGCAGATCAGAAGATTGCAGCTCTATGTCAGGATAAGAGATAGGTGTATCTAAGGTATGTAGAAAGATACCTGTTTCAAAACAGTACATTCCACATGCCCTAGGAGTTGTAACATAAGATACCACGGTCTCAGGCTTTGTAGGGCAATAGATGTTAACTTCTGATATAAAATTCCGATCTTTGACCGGTTTGTATCTGTAACTTGTAGATAACAAACGACTACTAGTAATGAAAGAAGATTTGGGGTTTTAATTAGGAACAGATTTTAATTTTTGGTAAATTTCAAGACAATAATATCTTGCGCTCCAATTCCTACAGTTTTCTTTCCATAAGAAAGGGGGGAGCGTCGGGTTCTTTACCGAAGTCAACGATAATTAGAAGGAACACAACAACGCTTGGCTTGTAACAGCTCATATATGACGTGCATCACTCCCTCCTTTCTACACCTCAAAATTTCCATATGTTACACACACAGCACCAAACCACTTCATAGACACATTATTCAAGGCCTATGTTCAAGATGTCATTAACATCCTCAAATATGTTGATCTTCAGTCTGCCAAGAGCCAGACCGTAATGCTATGGTCCAATGACTCGTAGCTCGCCTTCGGTCGCCGGCTGTGTTCAGGTAGGGAAAGCTAGCTGCTCAACAATCTGAAGGGCAATCAGGTCTTGTACTCTCTCTTCAATTCCATCTGTTCTCACCTGCCTTACCCGAGATCTTGATAGAATTTCTCTGTACACAGAGCAGTCCAAAGTTCTTTCCATTCCTTTGTTCCGAGTTCAATCCTTACAATTCATCATGTCTCATCAGAACATCGACCTTTCTAACAGCATTACTATGCACCCACATCCATTTCATCTTCATCCCAATCGATCAGAGCATTCCAATCCAAGAACTCATACGCCAATTCCAAGCAATCCTTCCACCAAACCCGCAGCAACTACAGCCTTCGAAGCTGTCACGCCGAGCAACAAGGAACACGATCCTATCTCACGACATACCACAAATGGAATGAGTGATTTGGAGGACCAGAGGCCACCGAAATACACGCGCGAGAACGATCCATACCAGCTCTCTTCGGCTTTCAAGAATGAGAACGAAATAAAAGCTATTGCAGCCAACTCATCTCGCAAGCGCGATGGCTGCGGCCCTATCAAGTTCAATCAGGATGCGCACAAGGCTAGGAAGATACAGAAGTTCTACGAGACTCAAAATGAGAGGATAGAGCGATTGTTGAAGCCCGTGGAAGATCACCGTGCGGAGGCAAGGCAGGAGGCAGGAGAAGACCATCTCAAATTCCAGATTGCCGTATATGGCTCCTTCGCCGCCAATATAGCTCTCGCAGGCCTCCAAATATACGGTGCCGTCTCCTCAGGCTCGCTTTCCTTGTTCACCACTATGGCAGATGCTATCTTCGACCCTATGTCCAACGTCACTCTTATTATCTCCAACCGTGCCGTCAAACGCGTTGATCCTAACCGTTTCCCTTCCGGAAAAGCCCGCCTCGAAACAGTTGGGAATATTGCCTTCTGTTTCCTGATGACTGCCGTATCGTTTATCCTTATTGCCTTTTCCGTCAGAGAGCTCGTGGAAGGAAATCAAAGCGCGACCAAGAGCTTCCATTTACCATCCGTCATCGCAGTAGCGGTCGCCTTCACAACCAAACTAGCCCTTTTCCTCTACTGCTGGGGTATTAAGGACAAGTGAGTCTTCGATTCTTTGCCGAGAAGCCAATTGCTAACTCAAATCGTCAGGTATTCGCAAATTAACATCCTATGGCAAGACCACAGAAACGATCTCCTAATTAACGGCTTCGGTATCCTCACCTCTGTCGGCGGTTCCAAACTCAAATGGTGGATCGACCCCATGGGCGCCATCATAATCTCCTGCCTCATCTCCGTCATCTGGCTACACACTGCCTTCTCTGAGTTCCTCCTTCTCGTCGGCGTCATCGCCTCCGTCGAAACACAACAGCTAATCACCTACGTCTGCCTCACCCATTCTCCAGCTATCGAAGGTATCGATACTGTGCGAGTTTACCATTCAGGACCGAGGCTAATTGCTGAGGTTGATGTGGTGATGAATGCGGATGCGACGTTAAGGGATACACATGATGTGGCGGAGGAGCTGCAGATTAAGTTAGAGAGTTTACCAGATATTGAGAGGGCGTATGTACATGTTGACTACGAAACAACTCACAAGCCAGAGCACGCTTATAAGAAAGATATATGAGTTAGTTTCTTCTGATAAGGTCCGGTAGAGCCTCAAATTAATGACAGGGAAAAGTGGACTTGAATTATTTTAATGTCTGAGAGGTTAGGGTGGGATGGCGGCGGGCGTTTTGCTTATTATAAACGATTCAAGATTAGATTGGAGGACGTTGAGCCTTTCCGTGCTCTTTGGGAATTACTCTCTCCTCTGTACTTTGCTGTAGATACCTGAGAACCTGAACATACTTTAACGATGATTAATGAACGAACAAATCTCCAATAACCAGTCCGAGCAATACTTACTCTCTTGACTTTCTCTTCCTAAGAAATGAAGCAAGACTGCTAATTCAAGAGATCGAGTTCATCCGCAAGGAGGGAGACTTCAATCTTCGGGTGTTGGACGTGGATACATAAATTTCAATCATCCTTTCCTCTGGTACAGAAATAGCATAGGAAGAATATAAGATACCATTCTGTCAGACGCTGTAGGACAATGAGCTCCTTTCAGAACATTACTTCTCTTCTAATGTTGCTTCTAATCAAACGAAAAACTAGCTATTCAAACCTCAAAACCCAACTAGGAGTTCTTTTAAGATTATGTTTTTGATTGTTTAGTATTATTTAACAGAAACTTATCTTACGTGGTAAATTCTACGTTTGCGAAGCAAGTTCTAATTACCTAAATTCTTCTACTTCAATATCATGCGTTATTTAATTTTTCTCGAACTTCGAGATATCAACTCCACCAATAGCCATTTCTTCTCTTTATTTTGCCTTGATTTGAGAGTTGATGAACAACGAAGTAGAGTCACTACGAAAATGCATCCATCATGATCTTACATTATTGATTGATTTTCCTAGCTACACTTTGCTCATTGATACGGCTCGCAAGTTCTGCAAAGTTGAAATGCTGGTAGCGCGGACTCTTCCTGCAAATGTTGCAAGTCTTACCTCAAGCTCATATCGTATCCATTACTTTATTCTCCCTTCAAATCTGTGTGAAGCAAGAATTCAGCAATGCAAATAAAGTCCATCATCTACAGTACTCAGACATCCAAATACCATCACATCAACGCCTAGTCCCCGCGACCCCTTTGATCTCATTGGCGAATACATGAGCTACATTCTGGACAAACACTCTTCGTACCATAATGACAAGCGCCTTGACGAGAGTCTCCACATACTTTACCCGTGTTTCTACCAATAACGGATCCATCACCCTGCGATACCATGCTCGAAGTTAGATGCGTAGAACATGATCGCACGATCAAAATTACGAGGCGCGAAATTGACTGAGTGGAAGTTATCTAGATGACTTGCAGAAGTGAATTTTTAATAAGCCTGGCGGGAAGAAAACCTAGTTTGTGTTTACAGATACTAGATCTTTGAGGAGAGATACAATATACGTCTCAAACAGGTCGAGGTTCAAGTTGAAGAGGGAAAAGAGTGAAAAGAGGCTTGAAGGTTGAGAAGGGAAGGAGAGTTATGATTTGTGGTGATACTTCAAAAAGAATGGGAGGCCAGTACGCCAGAGACAGGCGAGGTTTGAAACCAGGCGAGTAATAGAAAGTCACAGTATTTTAGTTTAGGAAGGAACCAAAGAAAATTAATCCGACCTCCAACTTATTCACTTCGGCTTATCAGAAACTATCAATCTCACAATACAAGAGTGTCGGAGTTGAATGAGCATCTGCAATACTAACCTTTGGTTCCCGCAGGTTGGTAGCTTACCACTTACGGTGAAGTCGCAGGTAACAAATTTACCAAGACCGGCATCAAAAATTAACAAGCAACAGCTAGGATAGGTCTACCAGGTCGTGGCATCACTCAATGGGAAGCACTAGAGAACGCCGCCTGTATTTGTATTCGTCATTCAGGGTATCTGACAACAACGCGTTGGAGAAAATGCTCGTGATGGTTGAGCAACCGAAAATATAGCTCGCACAAAGATGCCAAAAGCTCAGATATGCGGAGATAATACAGCCAAATGCAAGAGCGAAAATAGACTATGCTAATGCAGATGATGCTCGCCCAAGAAATGAAGACGCTTTCGACCAACGATGCCGGACGTGAAAAACTACTGTACATGATTCGCGTATCTTTAGACATTATGGATTAATTCTCCAGTGCATCTTTCTCCTCCTCAGACGGCGGCATGGGGGTTTCATGGATCGGAAATGTCTCATCCTTCTCCCAAGCCGCCGACGGCCCATGATAGCTTGGTTCTTCGATAGTCGTTCGTGGAATAGATTCTGATGATGCTGTAGCTCCACTAATGGGCCCCCGTGCTACGTAAGTGGGCGATATAACTCCCTCTGATCCATAAGGTAACGGCCTCATCGGAATCTCCCGTGCCCCACCATCCATCCCAAGTTTGCTGGCAAGTACATCTGATTGTCGCCGGGCGAGTTGTTCCAGCTGGACTGCTGGATCCTGTCGAGGGTAAGTGCTGCTCTTTGTCCGAGAGGAAGAAGATTAAACTGACCCAATCCTCTTGGGATGGAACTCCTTCAGCGGCCGGCAGCTCGCCTTGGTCATCTCTTTCCTCACCCCAGAAACTGGGTCTCCGAATTGGCGCTGGAGTTACGGGTAAACTAGGCCGTTCAAGCTCTGTTGGAAAGTCCGTGAGTTTCATGCTCTGTCTTCTCGCACCCGGACTGGACACTTGTTCTATACCTGAGCCGTACCCCTGCAGTACTTGGATGTTGCCCTTGCGATTCTTTTGCAAGTTTCCGATGTACCGCTCGATTTCAGGGATATCGTCCCAAGCATTTCCGCGGGTAAATGTCTGCCAAGGATCAGCGGGCGTGACTTCGATCTTAGGAGCAGTGGGCGTGACTGTTGAAGGTTTGTCAATTTCTACCGGCGTGGTGCTAGAGCTACTAGTGACAGGACGCTCAGTTGTCTCCTCCATATAGTCTTCTTGAAAGACTCTAGTAGGCTTAGGAGCATCCTTTTCCCACGGAAAGATTGGTGCAGGCTTTTGATAAGTTGGGGTTTTCGGCACTTCATAATACATATCTTTGGGAGGATCAGGATATCTTTCAGGTGCTTTGAAAGGTGTGGGATCTGAAGACATGTCATAGTGAGTTGCGGGGAAATTATGTGCTTCTGGTTTTGAGTCTGCGGGTGGAGGTGCTCTGTTAAAATTTAGTGATAATTCCATCTCCTTGGTATGGATTGACTAACCTGCTGGCATCCCAGGCAGAATAGTGATGTGGTTGTTCCACCTCCTTTTCCACATTCATTTGCACTGGAGGGACATAAGCTTCTTCTATTTCTTTTGGTAGTTCTGTTATCTCGGAAAGAGGCTCTTCCGTAGTAGGATAGATAGTCTCTTCCTCTGGAGCTAGACTAGGAGCCGTGGGTTGGAACTCTCCCTTTGTGTGATACTGTACGATTGGTGCTACTGGACTGGGCTCAAAAGACTGCTCAATTGTCAGTAAAATATTTGTGGCAACAAGGCGATATTATACGTACGGATTCTCTAAAGTGTCTGTCATAGACTGCCCACCATCTACCAACCATTTCATCGTACGGGGTCGAACCTCTATTTGCATCTCTACCTTGAGTCCATGGTTTACCATGGCCAATGAAATGGGCCATGCTAATACTGGACTGGAAATGCCGGTAGGCTGGTAAATATTGATAATGTGCAGATGGGGTAACGTTGTACGTAAAGCTTAGGCGATTGAAGGTATTCTTGAAATGCATGTTGAGTAAACCCTGATCTGCCCCATCAAACGAGATTCCTCTCTGTGCCATAGCGAGCAAGGCATAGTAATCACCCATGTTTGGATTTAATACCATGAGCCCAGTATTGAAAATATCAGGCCATCCGATATCTGGAGCTGCCGAGAACGCTTGGGGCAGATCGAAGAGCTCGTCTGGTGCTCGAAGAGCAACCATATCTGCATCCACATAGACTATTCTTCGAAATTGTGTCTGCCTCCACAATGTAATCTTGGTAAAGGTTGAGTGTAAATCTGGGCGGTCCATGAGGTAGAGGTTGGCTGGAGCATCGTTGACAACACGTTCGACGGGGATTAGGAAGTCGTAGACGTTCTGTTCCTGGTTAAAAGATGTCATGATACATAGGGTTGGTGTCTTACTCGTAGCTCAACCAGAGCATCCTCCGAGATCTCATCAGTGGTGACGAGCACTGCCAACTTCTTCGAGGTCCCAGCATCTCGAAGAGAATGCGCCAACACCAATGCACCTATCATGAAGCTTCTATAAGTATTCGAGCCTATCAATTGAAGGGTAAAACGCACCTGGCAAGTAGAAGTCGTTCAGCAACAGCTGTTGAAGCACCGTCAGTACCCGCAGCTCCAAACAAAACGACAACTTGATTGAACTCACTGTCGCGTACACATCTTCCCCTCCTGAAGCCATTGCCTCGAGTGCAAATGACTTTGAGATACACTAGGAGATCCCCCAAGACCTCAACAGGACATAGACCTTCAAAGTGAGGCAGTGAAGGTGTCGAGAGTAGGGTTGAAGAGGAGGAGTAGAAGCGGGTAATTATCGACGAGGGGAAGGTGGTGCACGATCCTTGCTTGTACTTACTTACTCGTCACGCAAAATGGTGTAAATTGAAGGAAGTTGGTAATATTCTCTGAAAAGAAGCCCTTCAGCTGGTAGACTAAATGTCGACTCAAAGAATTATATATATGTATATTATTTTTGAAAAGTCAGAGTGACTGCACTTCCACAGTCATCCTTTCTTGGTGATTAAGGGAATTCTTGCCCACTACTACAGTAGTAGTACCGATAGCAAGCTCTCTCGCGAATCATTTTCGCGAAGCTTGTCCCCCATTACCTCATTCGCTGAAGAACTGGACCCCTTCTGAAGCCCAGAGTCCCTTGACACAAACCGCCTTTCCACAGTGGCCCTATCAACGTCTTGCTCTAGGTACCCCGCGGTATCATTGTGCATCAACTGCATATTACTGCCGGATAACGTCTTGCACTATGGTCGTGTGATTGTCTGATGACGAGGGAATAATCAAGTGTTTGAAGTCCAACAATCAGATCGTCAAGCTTCAGCACAAAGGAATTTTCAACCGCCCGCTCGATTCTTCGGCCTGTCGTTGAGGATTCGGTGGCGTACTAGTAGAGTCTTGACCCTTTTTATCTTGATCCCGCTTGGGATTGCTGCACATCTCAGGTCACACAGTGTGAATGTGACCTCGACCAAACTGAACCTGCCCTGCGACATTGACACTCCGCATACGCACAGTTCTATCAATATATCCCTCATGAACACAGCAATGGATGCATTTGAGATTGATGATTCACGTGATGAAGGATCTTCGAGCACGAGGAATGGTGAACTGGTGGATGGCAAGTCGGAAGCAGCGCACGCTATCAGAGCGAAAAGCCTCTTTCCTTTTATGGAGCTTCCGACGGAGCTTCGACTGAAGGTATGTGCTGTGAATATGTTTAACTCTAGAAGCTGAAAGCAGATGATCCATGAATATCAAGGGATTCTCCTCGAGAATATGGTGAAATAGCTAATATCCTTCTAGATTTACCCATACCTATTAGTCTCCGAAGGAGACATATCCATCAACCCCGTTTCTAAAAGCTCCACCTCCGTCCCATGCCCAACCTCCAACTATCCATCCGTCGAAATCCTCCAAACCTGCAAAAGAGTCAACGAAGAAGCAACTCCCATCCTATACG